>Ga0126309_10000061_pt1 | contig 35383 bp, 30 predicted proteins | sample Plot56_FD_92541 | JGI IMG/M metagenome (GOLD analysis project Ga0126309, IMG submission 92541) | Serpentine soil microbial communities from UC McLaughlin Reserve, CA, USA - Plot56 | ecosystem: Environmental > Terrestrial > Soil > Grasslands | place: USA: UC McLaughlin Reserve, Lake County...
GGCCGGCTGGCCGTTCAACCCCAGCGAGCCGATCGGTCCCGGAGTGATCGAGGACGCTGAGCGGCGGTTTGGGGTACGGGTGATGCCGACGCCGTGAGTGTGGTGCGGCGAGGGGGGAATCGTGTCAGTCGTAGATCCCGTCCGCGAACCACTCCCCGGTCGCCCGGTCGCGGTACAGGCGATACAGCCCCCCGGCGGTGAGCTCCACGTCCCAGTAGTCCCGGTCCGCCGGCGCCTCGGACCACCAGCCGTCCTCCAGACCCCAGGGCCCGGAGGCCACCTTCACCGCTCCTTCGATCTTCGGCCGCTTCTCGCTCTCCTCCGTGGTCACGGGACGGACCTCGACCGGCGGCGCCTCCTCCGTGGGAGCGGCCGGCGCGGGCTCGTCGGTCAGCACCTCCAGAGCGACCGGCGGACGGAGGACGCGGGCGGCCAGCAGGCCGCGGCCGGCGCGCGGCGCGCGGCGTACCTCCGGCGGCGGGGGAGGTGTGAACTCCACCAGGGAGAAGCGCTCGGGCTGGTGGCCGTCCACCACGCGGGGCGAGCCGACGCGGTCGGGTCCGAGCAGGGCGAACAGCCGGGCCAGCGTCGTGGCGAGCTTGTCCGGCGAGAGAGCCGCCGGGCCGTAGAGCGAGAGCTGGGCTTCGCGCGGACGGTCCGGCTGGGCCGCGAACGTGAAGCCCACGACCGGCGCTCCGGGCGGGCGGGCCTCCAGATCGAGCCGCACCAGCGTGAGCAGCGTCTTGACGTCGCGCGTGGGCGCCGGCAGGTCGATCGAGCGCGTCTGATGGCCCTCCGGCTCCAGCCGCAACGTGAGCTCCAGGCGGATGCAGGCGAGGCCGCACGACTCCAGGCGCTGCGCGAGGCGCTCCAGAGCCGCCCGGCTCACGAACAGGAACGGCTCCAGCGAGACGAGAGGCCACTCCAGCGTCATTCCTTCATGAAAGGCCGGAGGCGGCTCGCGCGGGATGATCGGCCGCGGATCGATCCCCCGGGCCGTGGCGTGGAGATCGCGGCCCCGGCTCCCGAGCCGGCTTGCCACCCGGGCCTGCGGCAGCTTCGCGAAGTCCCCGATCGAGCGCACCCCCCAGCGCTCCAGCGTCTCGGCCATCTCCACCTCGGGAGAGAGCCGCGCGAGCGGCAGAGGCGCCAGGATCTCTGCCTCCTGACCGGGCGGCACGACCACCGGCGAATCCGGCAGCCCGGCGGCGATGCGCGCCGCCAGCTTGCTCGACGCGATCCCCACCCGCGCCGGCAGCCCCTCGGCCTCGGCCGCGGCGATCAGCGACCGTCCCAGGTCGAGCTCGGGGGAGTCCCCCTTGAAATGCCGCTCGATGCCGTTGACGTCGAGGAACGCCGTCCCCTCGCCCGTGTCCTCCACGCGGGGAGAGAAGCGCTCGGCGACCTCCAGGAGAGCCTCCTGCGCCGCCCGCTCGCACTCCTCGTCGCGCGACCGGGCCACCAGCTTGGGGCAGAGAGCCCGCGCCTGCGGCAGCGTGAGCCCGGGCTTGATCCCGGCGGAACGGGCCAGCCGGTTGCCCGCCACCACGCGAGCCGCGTTGCCGTTCCCCTCGACCACGACCAGCGCCTCGCGCGACAGCTCCGGCTCACTGCGCAGCCGCGCGGCCAACGGGAAGAGGGGAAGGCTGATGCAGGCGATGCGGTCCATCACCGCCTACCACCCGCCGCCCGCAGAGGCGTTGGCCAGGCCGCCTCGCGTTCGGTGCGTTCCTCGGCCGGCGCTGCGGGCCGGGGCGCTGGCGGTGCGGGGAGCGGCGGAGCCTCCATCGCCGTCAGCTCCAGCCCCTCGCTCTGCCCCGGGAGGCGGCGGCGGTGCTTCTCGACCTCGATCCGCGCCGAGAGGCCGCCGAGCAGCCAGGGCGCGCCCGCTCCGCCCTGCCAGAGCGTGCGGGGCCGGCTCGCCTTCAGCACCGCCGAGGCCGCCGTGCCGCTCACCCGGTACGGGCTCCCCACCAGGAGCGCCGATCCGTGCGACCGGGCGGAGCGCGCCAGCCGCAACCAGCCGGCCTCGACCCCGCGGCCGCCGCGCACCGGCGGAGCCCCTAGATCGAGCACCACCAGGGCGAACCCGGCGCCGATCAGCATCTCCGCACTGCCCAGAGCTTCCTTGAGATCCGTCGGGCGCACCCAGAGCAGGCGCTCCAGATCGACCCCCAGGGCCGCCGCCGCCGCCGGATCGAGCGCGTCCCCAAGGTCGACGAGCGCCGCGGTTTCGCCGATACTCGTCGCCGCGGCGAGAGCCGAGAGGAGAGTCGAGAAGCGGCCGCTCGTCCGGCCGCCGACCAGCTCCACCAGATGCCCGCGGGGGAGCCCGCCGTCGAGCAGACGGTCCAGAGCGGGCACGGCCGTGACCAGCGGCGGATGCTCTTCCTCCTCGTCCCGCAGCGTCCGGTCGAGCTCGCGGGCACTGCGCAGGCGGCTCCGCAGCTCCTCCGGGAGAGCCGAGCGCACCCTCTGCAGCGCGGCAGGAACCGGAGCTGCCCCGCTCTCGGGCTCCGGCTCACTCTCGGGGATCTCGCGCCACGGTCTCGCCATACACCGACAATTTAAAGCGTAACAAGGGCGTAAGTCAAGGTTTTTCCGCCTGCTCGATCGATGCGTAAACTCAAGCAGGATCACTGTTTGGCAGGTGATTTGATCAATGCAGAAGATCGCTTGATCGATCGGTACCCCGCCGGCAGGATTAGTGATCGAGATGCCTCCTCGAAAGCTTCGGCGGAGGTGGAAAGGCAGAACCGTCTCCCGCCGGAGGCGCGCATGGATAGAATGGGCGGACAGAGAGAGGAGAAAGAGCATGAGCCTGACCCTGACAACGACGGCGTTCGAGCACGGTGGCCAGATTCCCACCAAGTACACGTGCGAAGGCGACGACATTGTGCCTGAGCTGAGCTGGACGGAAGTGCCGGCCGGCGCCGTGAGCCTGGCCCTGATCATGGACGACCCGGACGCGCCCGACCCGCAGCCCTGGGTCCACTGGGTGCTCTACAACATCCCGGCGTCCTCCACGGGATTTCCCGAAGGGATCTCGCCGCAGGACCTGCCCGCCGGTACGCGAGAGGGGCTGAACGACTGGAACCGCACCGGCTGGGGCGGCCCCTGCCCCCCCAAAGGACGCCACCGGTACTCTTTCAGGCTCTACGCGCTGGACGTCGTCCTGCCGGATCTCCGTCATCCGACCAAAGCCAAGCTCCTCTCCGCGATGGACGGCCACATCCTGGCCCAGACCGAGCTCATCGGCAGCTACGAGAAGATCAAGAAGGGCTTCGTCCAGTCGCTCTTCGGCCGCTGACTCCCGCCATGAGCCTCTCCGACGTCCGCCGCGAGTACGCGCGGGCCGGCCTGCGCAAAGAGGATCTGGCCGCGGATCCCATCGAGCAGCTCCAGCGCTGGCTGGCGGATGCCGCCGCCGCCCATCCCGACGACTACACCTCCATGACCCTGGCCACGGCCGACCGCGCGGGGCGGCCGTCGGCGCGCATCGTCCTTCTCAAGCAGTGCGACGAGCGGGGCCTCGTCTTCTACACCAACTACGACAGCCGGAAGGGCCGGGACCTGGCGGACAACCCCCGCGCGGCGCTGGTCCTCTACTGGGCGGACTTCGAGCGGCAGGTACGCGTCGAAGGCCGGGTGGAGAAGACCTCGCGCGAAGAGTCCGACGCCTACTTCCGCACCCGTCCCGTGGGCTCGCGAATCGGCGCCTCGATCTCGCGGCAGAGCTCCGTCATCGCCGACCGGGACGAGCTCGAAAAGGCCGCCGCGCAGATCGCCGAGCGCTTCGGAGACGATCCGCCCCTCCCCGACTTCTGGGGAGGCTACCGTGTCGTCCCGGACGAGGTCGAATTCTGGCAAGGCCGGCCGAGCCGGCTCCACGACCGGTTGCGGTATCGGCGGGGGGAGGGGGCGGAGGGAGGAGAGGGAGGGTGGGCGATCGAGAGGTTGTCGCCGTGAGGCCCTCACCCCCGGCCCCTCTCCCGCAAGCGGGAGAGGGGTGCAGGTTAGGCCTCATTCCGCAGACCAAAAACCTTTCTAACCCTCTCCCCTCTCCCGCTCGCGGGAGAGGGGCCGGGGGTGAGGGCCTGCGATGAAGTGCGACGTCGCAATCGTCGGCGGAGGCCTGGTCGGCCTTGCCACCGCTCTCGCCCTGGCCGAGAAGCATGGCCGCACGGTCGCCGTCCTCGAAGCCGAAGACCGCGTGGCGGCGCACCAGAGCGGCCACAACAGCGGCGTCATCCACTCCGGCCTCTATTACAAGCCGGGCTCCCTCAAGGCCAAGCTCTGCGTCGAAGGCGCGCGCGCCCTTGTCCGCTTCTGTGAAGAGGAAGGGATCGCGCACGAGCGCTGCGGCAAGCTCGTGGTGGCGACCCGGGAGGACGAGCTGCCGCAGCTCGACGAGCTCGAGCGGCGCGGCCAGGCCAACGGCCTCACCGGCCTGCAACGCCTGCGGGGCGAGGAGATCCGCGAGCGCGAGCCGCACGCAGCCGGGATCGCGGCCCTCTGGGTGCCCGAGACCGGAATCGTGGATTACCCGGCCGTGGCCCAGGCCTACGGCCGGAGGATCGAGGCGCGCGGCGGCACCGTCTGGACCGGCGCCCGCGTCCAGGCCGTGCAGCGCAACGGCTCCGGTCTGGAGTCTGGCCTGATCGTGGAGACCGCGCGCGGCGCCGTCTCCTGCAAGAGCCTGGTGAACTGCGCCGGCCTGCAATCCGACCGCGTGGCGCGCCTCTGCGGCGCCGAGGTCGACGTGCGGATCATCCCCTTCCGCGGCGAGTACTACGAGCTGGTGCCGGAGCGGCGGAGCCTGGTGCGCGGGCTGATCTATCCGGTGCCCGACCCGCGCTTCCCCTTCCTCGGCGTCCACCTGACGCGCATGGTCAAGGGCGGTGTCGAAGCCGGGCCGAATGCCGTGCTGGCCCTGAAGCGCGAAGGCTACCGCTGGACGGACGTCGGGCTGCGCGACGTCGTGGCGAGCGCCACCTGGCCCGGCCTCTGGCGCCTGGCCGCGCGCTTCTGGAAGATCGCCGGCTTCGAAGTCTGGCGCTCCCTCGTCAAATCCGCCTTCGTCCGCGATCTGCAGAGACTCGTCCCCGACATCCGGGACGAGGACCTCTACCGCGCCGGAGCCGGCGTCCGCGCCCAGGCGATGGAACGCAACGGCGCCCTCGTCGACGACTTCCGGATCGTCCACAGCGAAAAAGCGATCCATGTCCTGAACGCCCCCTCGCCCGGCGCGACGGCGTCGTTGGCGATCGGGCGGACGATCGCCGAGATGGCTGTGGGGCCGCTCTGACTCCCTGAGACGACTTCGGCTAAAATAAAGGCATCACAAGGGGTTGCCCGTCATGGCCTACGTACCAGGGTTCCGGCACGACATCTTCATCAGCTACGCCCATGTGGACGACGAGCCGTTGTTCGAGGAGGAGCACGGCTGGATCTCCTCGTTCCACCGGGAGCTGGCGGTCGTGCTGGCCAGGAAGCTCGGCCGGCGCGATTCGGTCTCCATCTGGCGGGATCTGAAGGTCCAGGGCAACGACGAGTTCGACGACACGATCAGCGCGGCCTACCGGCACAGCGCCTTGGCGATCTTCGTGGTCTCGCCCGGCTTCATCGCATCGGAGTGGTGCTGCCGCGAGCTGACGCAGTTCTGCACGCGGCTGGATGCGGAGCTCGACGGGCGGCTGGAGGGGAAGAGCCGCGTCTTGAAGGTTCTCCTCTCGCACGTACCCTATGAGGAGATGCCGGAGCCTGTGCGGGAGCTCCTGAACAAGACGACCGGCTATCCGTTCTACCATTTCGATCCGGCCTCGGGGCGCGAGGAGGCGTTCCGGCGGACCAAGGAGCAGGACGAGGACCGGCGCTACTGGTCCACGCTGGACGACCTCGCCCGCAATCTCGCGGATCTGCTCAAGGCGATGCGGCGCCTCGGCGGTGTGGAAGAGGACGGCGAGGACGGCGAGGAGGCCGTGCCGGCGCGGGGGGCCGTTGCGCCCACGGCGGCAGCCCCGGCCGTCTATCTGGCCGAGGTCACAGACGATCTGGAGCCGGATCGGGAGGATCTCCGGCGCACTCTCCTCCAGCGCGGCGTCACGGTCCTGCCGGACCGGCCGCTGGACCCCGGCGACGAGAAGCTGGCCGAACAGGTGCGGGCGGATCTCGGGAAGGCGGCCCTCTCGATCCATCTGCTCGGCTCTTTCTACGGCAAGAAGCCGGCCGGCGAGACCCGCTCGTACACGCATGTGCAGCTCGACCTCGCGGCGGAGGCGGCCCTGGAGCGGGCCGGGTCGGAGAGGGAGCTGCCGCGCTTCATCTGGATCCCCCGCAGCCTCGACGTCGCGTCGCTCCGCGAAGATCAGAAGCAGCTCGTGAAGGCCGTGGAGGAGGAGCCGGATTCGGCGTCTCCCGCCGCGGTGCTCAAAGTCGGCCTGGAAGAGCTCAAGGAGACGGTGATCGAGAAGCTGACGGAGCTGTTTCCGCCGCCCGCCGAGCCCGTGGTCGCGGAGACGCCGGGCGCGGTCGTCTACGTCTCCTGCCGGCCGGAGGACGATCCGGAAGCCGACGAGATCTGCGATCTTCTGCGCGCCGCCCATCATGACGTCGTCCTGCCGATCCGGACCGGGAGCGACGCCGAGCTCGACAAGCATTACCGGACCAATCTCCAGTATTGCGACGCCTTGCTGGTCCTCTACGCCAATTCCCCGCTCCACTGGGTGCGCGAAGAGATCTTGAAGGTCCGCCGGCTGCTGGCCGGCCGGCGCGATTTCGTCATGTCGATCTATGACGGGCCGCCGCCGGACAAGGAGGCGGTCGGCCTCTCCTTCCAGAATCTGCTGCTGATCGAATGCCGGGACGGCCGGCGGGCGGAACGGCTCCGGCCGCTTCTCGCGCGCCTCGGAGGCCGGGGATGAGCGAGCCGGCCGTCCAACCGCCGCGGGCCGAAGAGATGCCCCAATTGCCCCCGAATCCGTTCCCGGGTCTGCGGCCCTTCGAGACGAACGAGTCCGAGCTCTTCTTCGGCCGCCACGACCAGGTGCGCGAGCTCCTCGGGCTGATGCGGCGCAACCGGTTCCTCGCCGTGGTCGGCGCCTCCGGCTGCGGCAAGTCGTCGCTGATCCGGGCGGGGCTGCTCGCGGCGCTGCGCGACGGGTTTCTGGTGGAGTCCGGCGCGGAGTGGCGAATCGCGGTGATGCGCCCGGGCGACACGCCGATCCATTGCCTGGCGCAGGCGCTTCATGCCCCCGGCGCGCTCGGGGATTTCTATCCGGACGCGGTGAATCTGGCCGCGTTGGAGGCGACTCTGCGCCGGGGCTCGCTCGGCCTGGTCGAGGCCGTGGCGGAAGCGCCGCTGCCTCCCAAGGTCCGCCTGTTCCTCCTGATCGACCAGTTCGAGGAGCTGTTCCGCTTCGGCGCCGATCCCGAACGGTCCCAGCGCGAGGCGCGGGCGTTTGTCAAGCTTTTCCTGGAGACGGTGACGCAGCGCCAGTGGCCCGTCTACGTGGGCATCACCATGCGCTCCGATTTCCTGGGCAATTGCGCCGCGTTGCCCGGGTTGCCGGACGCGATCAACCAGGGTCTCTATCTGGTCCCCCAGATGGGCCGGGCCCAGCTGCGCGAGGCGGTGCGCGGACCGGTGGAGCTCTACGGCGCACGGATCACCGAGCGCCTGGTCAACCGGCTGCTCAACGACCTGGGCGAGGACGCCGATCAGCTCCCGATCCTCCAGCACGCGATGATGCGCCTCTGGTCGCTGTGGAGCGAGGGGCCGCGCGACGCGGCGCTCGATCTGGAGCTGTACGAGCCGATCGGCGGTATCGCGGAGGCGCTGTCCCGGCACGTCGGGCAGGTCTATGACGATCTCAGCGCCGGAGATCAGCGGATCGCTCAGTGGCTGTTCCGCAAGCTGACGCAGACGACCCGGGAGCGCCAGGTGGTACGCCAATCCGCTTCTCTCGAATCGATCGCGCGCGAAGCGGGGGTGCAGCCGGAAGAGGTGGCGGCCGTCGTCGAGCAGTTCCGCGCGCCGGGCCGGTCGTTCCTGATGCCGCCGTCCGACGTCGCGCTGATCCCCGCGACGGTGATCGATATCTCTCACGAGAGCCTGATCCGGCAGTGGAAGAAACTGAGCGAATGGGCCGCCCTGGAGGCCCGCGACTCGCGGCTCTCCCGGGAGATCCGCGACGGAGCCGCCCTCTGGGACGAGAAGGGGCGCGAGCCGAGCTTCCTCTGGCAGGGCCGGCGCCTGGCCGAGGCCGAGGAGTGGAGAAAGGCCCATCCGGGAGGTCTCGCGGAGCGCGAAGAGGCTTTCGTCCTGGAAGGAATCCAGCTGCGCGACCACCAGATTCTCGCGCAGCGGACGACCGAGCTGCCGCAGAAAGCCGCCGAGGAGGCGGCCGCCCGCGAGAGCGCGATCACGAACAAGCGAGCCTATGTCTACATCTCCGCGGCCACGCAGGATTCCTCGTTCGTCGCCGAGCTCCGGAAGGCTTTGAAGGATGCAAGCCTGGAAAGCTGGACGCCGGACAGCGACCTGGCGGCGAGCGGGCCGTGTCTCGAGCAGGCGATGACCAGCATCGACGGCGCCGACGCCGTGCTCTGCGTGCTCAGCCCGGAGGCGTCCTCGTCCGCGTTCTGCCGCGAGGAGATCGACCGCGCGCTCAAGCAGAACAAGCGGCTGATCCCGATCCTGTACCGGGAGTGCGATCCGTCGCAGGCCCATCCCGCCCTCGGCCCTCTGGAGTGGGTGGACCTGCGCGGCGGGCAAATCTCCGAAGGCACCCTCGACCGTCTGTTCGCTCTCATCGGCACCGATTTCGAATGGGTGCGCGCCCATACGCGCCTCCTGCTCCGCGCCGCCGAGTGGCAGGCGAGCGGACGCAACGCGAGCCTTCTGCTGTGGGGCAAGGAGCTGAAGAAGGCGGAAGAATGGCTGGCTGCCAACAACGCGCACCGGCTGCCCAAGGTCACCGAGGATCAGACGGCCTATGTCATGGCCAGCCGGAAGACCAAGTATCGCCTGTTGAGCGTGGTCCTGGGCTTCATGACGCTGGCGTTTCTGGGAGCGCTGCTGCTTTCTTTCTTCGCCTTTTTCCAGTGGAAGGAGGCGGAAAAGGCGAGCGAGCGGGCGAAACGCGAGAAGAAAATCCGCGTCGGATGGGCGAGCGAGCCCAAGGCTCCGGTTCTCCCTGGATGGAGAGGCATCCCGATGCCGCAAATTTTCATTCCGGAAGAGAGCCTCGACGAGAGCTATGAGGCCAACCGGCAGCTCGAAGCTCCAGAGGCCGCCGTCGCGGAGCGGCGCAAGCTCATCGAAATCCGGTACCCTCCGAATCTCCTCGGACCGGATGCAGATCTCGGCGCCTTCGATCTGACTCTTCAGGGGCTCGGCTTCACTCCGGTGCGGATGAACGCCGGAGGAGCGATCCGGCCCAATGGAATCTGGATCGGCAGCGAGGTGCTGAAAGAAGACATCCAGCAGATCGCCTACGCGTTGATCCGCGCAGGGGTCGATCTCCAGTACATCGGTTGTTTCCAGAATCCGGCCGGTCTCGACCAGGTCGTCCTGATCGGAGGACGGCCGGATGCTGTGGACGCCCCCTTCCTGACGGTCGAGACGATCGACGACGGAAGCGTTATCCCGAGCTGCGGCGGCGCAGCGACGGCCCCGTCATGAAGGCGGTGATCCAAGGAGACTTTGAATGCCACGACTGATCGAAGGACCCACAGTAATTCAAGCGGCGGGACAGCCACCGAAGCGGATCGAAGAATACGCCGGCCGGGTGAACACCGGCCATCCGGGCGTGAGCGTCGCCCGCATGATCTCGCCCGCCGGCTGGAGCGAGCCCGGGCAGCGGCCGGAGTTCGAGGAGATCACCGTCGTGCTGCGCGGCATGGTGCGTGTGGAGCATGAAGGAGGAGCGCTGGAGGTGCGGGCGGGCCAGGCCGTGATCTCGCAGCCGGGCGAGTGGATCCGCTACAGCAGCCCCGAGCCGGGCGGCGCCGAGTACGTCGCCGTCTGCCTTCCCGCCTTCGGACCGGACATCGTCCACCGCGACCCGGAGTGAGGTGACGGGCAGCCAGGAGGAACCATGAGAAGGATCTTCGTGAGCAAGAAGGACGAGAACAGGCTCTATGATGCTCTCGTTAAATTCTATTCGTCGAACGACGAGGTGATCGTTTATGACAGGAACCTCTTCAACCTGCTCAAGCGGGTCTCTCGTCTATTTGATCCCGAGACGTTGGAAAAGGAGCTTTCCGGCCCCGATCTTGTCATTGTCTTTCTTTCGCGTCCGTATCTGGAGGATGTTTGGCTGAGCAACGAGCTCAACGCGTTCTTTATGCTGGAACAGCGTCAGAAGACGGATTTCATTGTCCCGGTCCTGCTTCATGATATCAACGATAAGGACATTCCTCTTTACCTACAGGAAAGACCTGAGAGATTTGTTGACATCCGGGGTAAAACTGAAGAGGAGGGAGCCAGCCTGGTGGCGGCGCACCTGTCAGGGATGAACCAGGATGATAAAAGAATCTTCATCGGCCATGGCGGTCCCTCCAAGGACTGGAAAGATCTCAGAGATTATTTGGAGGAGCTGCACCTCGAATGTGATTATTTCGATAAAGAGGATCAGGCGGGGAGAAACGTCACGGTCCGCCTGGGTGAGATGCTGAGCCGTGCGAGCTTCGCTTTTATAGTAATGACCGCTGAGGATGAGCACGCAACCGATGGAAGAATGCATGCCCGGGAGAACGTGGTTCATGAAGCGGGACTTTTTCAAGGAAAGCTGGGATTTGAGCGGGCCATTATCTTGCGTGAGGACGATTGCGCTGGGTTTAGCAACATAGCGGGTCTCCAGGATATCCCGTTTCCAAAGGGAAGGATCGACGCTTGCTTCGACAAGGTGAGAAGGGTGCTCAAGGCCAGGCAACTGCTCCTCTGAGCCGGAATCCCCCGGGGGGCCAAAAAAGAAAGAGGCCGGCCCGCCTTACGGCGAACCGGCCTCTTTCTGGAGTCAACCAGGTCAACGCTGGAGCTTACAGCCGGGTCACGTTCTCGGCCGCCGGGCCCTTCTGGCCTTGGACGACGTCGAACTCGACCCGCTCACCCTCGGCGAGGTTCTTGAACCCGTCGCCCTGAATCGCGGAGTGATGGACGAAACAGTCCTTCCCACCGTCTTCCCGAGTGATGAATCCGAATCCCTTCTCTCCGTTGAACCACTTGACAGTACCTTGTACGCGCATTTTTCACCTGCTCCACGTAGTCTGAGCCGGCGAAAACCGTACCCAATCTACTGTTTTTGATCGTGAGAAGACCCTCACGAGGCTTGGTACAGACTGAGCCGAGTCGTCGGTTCGCTGTACCAGGAGCAACAGGCTGACGCCCAGGTCTATTCCAGGGGCCGACCGTCACTCCTTCCTGGTCATGATAGCATGGGAACCGAGCTTCCGGATCTCCTCGTCCAAAAAGGCCAACGCCTGTTCGAGAGAGGTGCGGCGGACCGCGGACTGCGTCGCTTCCAGGTCCTGCAGGACGCGCCGCCGCGACAGCTCGAGACTCTCCCGCTTGCGCTTGATCTCGCGCTGCTCGGGTGTGAGGAATTCTCCCCGATCCGAGCGCTGGGCGTCTTCGATCTGAGACTCGACGGATTTGCTTTCCCAGCCACGCGCCATCTTCGAGATCCTCCCCTCTTTCTAACATGCCACCGAGCCCAGAAAGTTCCGGGATGGTGAGGGGATTCTCGGCATTCGTGCGCTTAGTTCCCAACAAGGCCTTTCCGGCCGGAAGAGAGGAGAAATGATGAATTCCTGTCCATCTTTTGATGAGGTCCACGCTGTTCCTTCGCTCCGGCGCGTCGCCCTGCTCTGTGCCCTGGCGGTCGCCCTGCTCGTTCCGTCCAGCGCCTGGGCCGACCAGGGAGGGCTGCGCTGTGAGGAACTGTCGTTTCCGGTGACGGTGTCTCCGAGCGACTCCACCGTCTACAACGTGTTCGGCGTCCTCTGCTCCCGCGGCAGCATCGAGCACAAGACGGTCCAGATCACCCTGCACGGCGCGACCTACGGTCACCTGTACTGGGACTGGCCCTTCCAGCCCGAGACTTACTCGTACATGCGCCGCGCCACGGCGGCGGGCTACGCGGTCTTGAACGTCGACCGGATCGGCATCGGCCAGAGCGATCATCCTCCGGCGGAGGCGGTCACGATCGAGGCCAACGGGTACGTGGTCCACCAGATCGTTCAGGCGCTGCGCGGAGGGGATCTGATCGTGCCCTCGTTCGGCCGCGTTCGCGCCGAACGGGTCGCGCTCGTGGGGCACTCGCTCGGCTCCGTGATCTCGATCCAGGAGGCGGCCACCTATGGCGACGTCGACGGCGTGGTGCTGACCGGCGTGTCGCACACCGTGACTCCGGCCCTGGGGGAGGTCCTTGCGAGCCTCTATCCGGCGAGCCTCGATCCACGTTTCGCGGGCACGGGCATCCCGGACGGCTATCTCACCACCCTTCCCGGCCAGCGCACCGTTTTCTATTACCTGCCGTCCGCTGATCCGCTCGTGATCGCGATCGACGAGCAGACCAAGGAGACCGTCACCACGAGCGAGCTCGCCACGGCAGTGCCTGCGCTCGGCCTGTCGGGCGGGATCCACGTTCCGGTGCTCGTGGTCGTCGGCGATTTCGACCTGGCGTTCTGCGACGCGCCGAGCTGCTCGGCGTCCGGAAGCCTCGCCAGCGAGCCGGGCTTCTATCCGGCGGATGCCTGCGCGGAGGCGGTGATCATCCCCGGAGCGGGGCACGACCTGAACCTGCACGTCCAGGCCCAACTCGCCTATGACGCGGTGCTGGAGTGGATGGACCGGCGTGTCGGCGACAACACGAATGCTCCGGCGCCGTCTCTCTGCCAGCCGTAGGTCCGCCGACCTCACCCCCGACCCCTCTCCCATCGCACACCCTTCCACCCGGGAGAGGGGCGCCCCCACCCACCCTCTTACTCCGAAAGCCAGTCTCCCCCCTCTCCCGGTGGATGGGTGGGCGATGGGAGAGGGGGGCCGGGGGGGTGAGGTCTTCGGCGTTGACGTGGATCTGGCGACCGCGTAGGCTCCGGACCATGCGCTCGAACCTTCTTTTGGCCAGTCTCGTTCTCTGTGGCTTCCTCTCGGGAGCCACGCCCGCCCTCGCAGCCGAGCCCGCTCCGCCGTCTTCGGATTGGAGTGCGGATGAGGCGCAGATCCGTGCCCTCAGCCAGGCGTCGGCCGATGCCTGGAACCAGGGAGATCTGAAGGGGCATCTCGCGATCTATGCGGATGAGATGACCTTCATGACCCGTACCGGGCCGCGGCCTGGCGTGGCGCCGCTCGAAGAGGCCTTCGCGAAGAAGTACTTCAAGGACGGCCGTCCGAAGCAGACCCTGAGCTTCGACAACCGTACCCTCCGGCGCCTGGGGCCAGACGCCGCCCTGGAGACCGGCAGCTTTAAGTTGACGGGTGGCGGCGAGCCGGAACAGTCCGGGTGGTTCACCCTGGTCTGGGTGCGCACGCCCAAGGGCTGGCGCGTTCTTCACGATCACTCCAGCTAAAAGGACACCAACATGCACTGCCCAGAATGCGGTAGCGAGTATCGCGAGGGCTTCACTACGTGCGTCGATTGCCAGGTTCCGCTGGTTGAAAGCCTCCCGCCCGATTGGATTCCGCCGGCGCGGCGGGAGCGCTCCCATCCACTGCAAGGGGTGAGCTCCGGGATCGCGGCACGGTGGGCGGCGCTGCCTCCATTCGCCCGGCTTCTGATCGTGTGTTTTCTGGTGTTCTTCCTGGTCCAGGTCTTTACGACTTTGAAGGATGTGCGGGATCTCGACCGGCTTCAGGCGGAGATGTATCAGTACGGCGATCCGACGTTTCTCCGGACGGGGATCGCGCTGCGGGGTCTTTTCTTGAGCGTTTTTCCTCTCGTCTGCGCCGTTGGGATTCTGAAGCGGGCACGGTGGGCGCGGGGGGCGTGTCTTGTCTATCTGCCGATCGCGGCTTTGTACGAGGTCGTGATCATGCATTACTTGTGGCGGATCTACACGGAGTCGCAGAATCTCTTTTCAGGCGCACCGACCCAGGTTCTGCCCTATCTGGCCGGGCATCTCATCGTCATCATTGTGGATGGCGTGTTCTTTTTTCTGGTGCAGCAGCGCGGATTCGGCGGGCTCGGGGAGCCGGCTCACAGCCTTTCGAGCTCGTAAAGCACCGCGGGCGAGCCCTTGCCCAGAAAAAGGCCGCCGCCACAGTTGCGGAAGTGGCGGCGGAGGCGCTTGCGGTACCAGGCGACGCTCCGCAGGTGGACCTCCCCGTCCGTGACCTCCCGGTTGCAGTTGCGCTCCCAGTCTTCCGCGGTGAGGATCTCCAGATAGAGGGCGTTCGGGGCCAGGCGCGGCAGGTTGTCCAGGGCCGCTTCGGCTTCCGCGTCGTCCAGATATTGGAAGACGCCCTGGCAGATGACCAGGTCGAAGTCTTCGGTGGGTCGATAGTCGACCACCGATCCCAGCTCCCAGCCGTACTTGCGGCAGGCATACTCGCTTCGTTCGACGCCCACGTAGACCGCTTCGGGGTAGCGCTGGCGGACCTCGCGGCGCCAGAGGCCGGTGCCGCAGCCGACGTCCAGCACCCGCTCGACCGGAAGCCGCAGATAGTCCAGATAGGAGAAGACGAAGTTGGCCAGGAGCGCGCAGGACTTCCGGTCGGCCACACGCGTGCGGCGGTCCCGGTAGAACTTCTGATAATAGGCCTCGTCGAAGGAGAAGGTGGGGTCGCTCATCCGGTCCGGCAGTCTACCAGCGCACCGGGGTATGCTGCGCCGCATGGAGATCAGCGGCGCGCCCGTCATCACGCTGGAAAGGCCCGGACCGGAGGATTCCAGCCGGCCCGCCTTCCTGAGCGCCCAGGTTTTGCCGGGCCGCGGCATGATGACCTTGCAGCTCCGGGCGCACCTGCCCGGGCGCGGCGCGACGGACCTGATCGCGGCGCCGTCGCTCGAAAGAGCCCGCGAGATCCTCGACGACGAGGCGGGGGAGTTTCCGGGCAACCCCTCCTATTTCTTCGGCGGGGCCGTTCTGCTCCCCTTCGCCAACCGGATCCGCGGGACGCTGGCGCCGGATGGCAAGACGATCGAGACCTCGATCCTGGGCAAGACGGTGCGGCTGCCGGCCAACGCGGGCGGCCGGAAACCCGGCGCGGAGCGCTATGCGATGCATGGGCTGCTGCTCGCCTCGCGGGTGGAGGACGTGCGCCGCGAGACCATGGAGGAGCAGGACGCCCTCCGCGCCACGTTCCAGGCCGGCGACTTCGAGAGGCATTGGGTGTCCTCGACCGAGGTCTCGTTCGAGGTCGTCCTACGGAGCGAATCGTTCACGTTCACCGTCACCGCCAGGAACGTGGGGACCGAGGTCCTGCCGATGGCGATCGGCTGGCATCCGTATTTCGCCCTGCCGAGCGGCCGGCGGGGGCAGGCGCGCCTCCACGTCCCGGCGCAGCGGCGGCTCCTGGTGCATGACTATGACGAGGTCATTCCGACCGGCGAGGTGGCTCCCGTGGCCGGAACGCCGTATGACTTCTCGATGCCCGGGGGCCGGGCTCTCGGCGATCTCTTTCTGGATGAATGCTTCGTGGATCTCGAACGGTCGGACGAGGGGCTGGTGGTGGCGGAGATCGTCGATCCGGAGGCCCGCTACGGCGTGCGCGCGGTGACGGACGCACCCGATCTCCGGGCGGTCCAGGTGTTCGCTCCGCAGGACATCGGCTTCATTGCTCTGGAGCCGCAATACAACTGGATTGATCCATTCGGGGCGGAGTGGGGGGCGGGCGAGGATACCGGCATGGCGCTGCTGCAGCCGGGGGCGGCTACGCGGTATTCGGTGCGGTTGGAATTGTTTGTGGCATAGGAGGGCTCTCCCCCCCGTACAGCATCGCCGTGAGGTCCCGCACCAGGTTTTCATTCGAAAGGTGGGGATCGAAAATATCGAGCCGTTTGCGGTAGTGATCTCCCACTTTTTCCATCAGGTCATAGCGCGCGCTTTCGGTGAGGCGGTCGGCTCGCAGGCAAAGAGTCAGGAGAAACTCGCGCTCTTCGAGGCTCACGCGCTGGCGGATGCGGCGGCGCAGGGCCGGAGCGCTCAGGGTGTTGTAGCGGCGGTCGAGGCGCAGGTCTCCCTGGGGGACCAACGGCGTGCGTTCCTGGACGACGAGGGTGTCGGCCAGGATGTCGCCGAGGCGGCGATTGTCGCGGTCGATCAGGGAGACGAGGCCGCCGACGCCGTAAAAGACCGGCGCGAAATCGAGCACCCGCACGATGTTGCGGACGAACGACTGCTCCAGGGTGATCGGCAGGCCGCGGCCGTCCACCACGCGCAGGCCGGCCATCCGCTTGCCGAGGGTGCGCCCCTGGTGCCGGACCTCGAACCAGATGTGGTAGCCGGTCAGCACGATGAAGCTGCAGGTGGTGAGGACCGCCCTGGCGAGCCCCAGCGGCAGCAGCGTCTCGAAGAGGCGCGCCAGGAGCGCGATGACCGCGATCGCGAGGAAGAAGTCGATGAGCACGGCAATGAATCGGCTCCCCAGGCCCGCCGGGGTCAACCGGATCGGCACGTGCTCGGGGGTGAGGATCACCCGCTCGGCGCGTTCGATCATGGAGCCTCGTCTCCGGACCGCTGCCGCGGCAGGAAGAGCCAGAGGAGCAGGCCGGCGTGGAGCACCACGGCGACCGCGATCTTCAGGGCGTAGGGGATGGTCTTCGCCGAGAACTGCGAGAACGAGCCCTCGATGAGACCGGCCACGACGAGGATCAGCATGACCCCCACCATCATGCGCCAGATGCGGGGGAAGACCCGGCGGACCGAGGCGCCGCGGGTGAGCGGGCCGGGCAGGAGCAGCGCCCGGCCGGCCGCGAGGCCTGCCGCTCCCGCCAGCATGATGGCCGGCAGCTCCAGGGCGCCGTGCGGCCCCACCCAGGCGAGGAAGAAGACGGTCACGTCGTCCAGGAAGTAGCTCGCCGCCACCGCGCCGAGGATGATCCCGTTGTAGAAGAGGATCCAGATCCCGCCGATCAGGGTCAGGGCTCCCAGGCTGAAGGCGAGGAACGAGACCTGGATGTTGTGGGTGTAGAGCTGGGAGCTGAACATCGCGGCGTCCTCGAGGTTCGCGACCCGCTCTTCGTTCTGCTCGATCTCCGCGACGCGCTCGCGCGGGCTCTGGGTGAAGAACTGCCCCGGGATCAGATCTTCGGCGGCTTGCGGGCGCGCCAGCACGGCCGCGGCGCCGAAGAGCGCGCCGAGGAGGAGGGCGGCTGCGGCGGAGCCCACGGCGGCGCGGTGGCGCTGGAAGGCGTCGGGTACGTCGCGGGTCAGGAAAGCGCCGATGCGGCGCGGCAGGTTGTCGCCGCGCCGCCGCCGGTAGATGAAGCGGTAGCCGCGGCCGGCCAGGGCGTTCAGGCGCTCCAGGATCTCGGGGTCGGCGGTCAGGGAGCGCGCCTGGTTCAGGTCGGAGCTCGCCAGGCGGTAGAGGCGGAGGAGCTCGCGCATGCCTTCGGGGCCGAGCTCGCGCTCGGGCGACTGCTCGGCCCGGTCGAGGAGCTGGGCGAGGCGCTCCCAACGCTGGGTCCGCTCGTGCAGGAAGGTGTCGATGTCCATCCGTCGTCTCCTCTCTACAGGAGTTGTCTCCGCTTGACCTCGAGATAGCTGTTGACCGCTTCGACGCCCGCGTCGCCCGGCGCGGTCTCGACGACCAGGGCGCCGCGCCGCCGGAGCTCGCCCAAAACCCGCCGCCGCTCGGTCCACAGATCGCGCGCCACGAGCGTCCGGCAGAGCTCCGGCTTGCCCTCCGGGAGGAAGTGGGCCGCGGCGGTGAGGCCGGGGTCGGAGAAGGCGATGACCACCGGCAGGTGCTGGGGGACCAGCATGTCGACCGCGCGCACCACGGTCCCCTCGGCCTCGAGCTCGGGCAGGGTGGTCAAGAGGAGGACCAGGGAGCGGCTGCGCAGGCGGCGGCGGAGGTGGACGCTCAGGGCGAGGTAGTCGGTGTGGCGGTACTCGGGGGTGACGCCGGCCGCGAACGCGGTCAGCTTGCGCAGGTGGCCGCCGCCCCGCCCCTGGCCGAGCCCCTGCTCGACGGCGTCGGCGAAGGAGAGGAGGCCCACCCGGTCTTCCATCCGGTTGCAGATGGAGGCGAGGAGCACGGCGGCGTTGACCGCGTGGTCGAGGCGAGTGACGTGCGCCACGCGGGCGGCCATGCGGTGCCCGCGGTCGAGGCAGATGAGGACGTCCTGCGAGCGGTCGAGCCGGTACTCGCGGGTGATCAGCTTGCGGTGGCGCGCCGAGGCTTTCCAGGCTACGTCGCGCAGGTCGTCCCCCTGCACGTACTCGCGCAGGCGGTCGAAGTCGCGCCCCTTGCCGAGGGTGGGCGCCGCGCGGTTGCCGAGCCCCTGGAGGAAGAGCCGGTCGAGCTGGCCGCGCAGGCGGCGGACCGCCTTGAGATTCGGGAGGACGGTCAGCTCCGTCCCCGCCGCTCCGGGACCGGTGGGCCGCGTGGCCGCGATTGCCTCGGCCCAGCCGGCGAAGGTGGCGGCGATCCAGGGAACCGGGAGGCGCGCGCCGCCGCGCGCCACGGCCCGCACCGGGAAATCGAGGGAGAGCACCTCGCCGGGGCGGCAGACCGCCTTGCGCTCGGTGGAGGGCTGGAGGAGGAGGTCGGGCCAGGTCTGCCGCACCGTCAGCCGCACCGGCCGCGCCGCCGAGGTGGAGATCTTCAAGGGAATCTCCTCGTCCTCGTCGAGCGGCAGCACCACGGCCTCCGGCCGCTCGGCGTCGACCCGCAGCCGCCGCAGCGCCAGGGCCTCGCGGCCGGCGATGCCCAGGATGACCGCCGCAGCCGGCAGGAGCGCCCAGGCGAGGAGCGGCACGAACGGCACCAGCAGCGCGACCGGGACGAGCGCGGTGAGGGTGCGGAGGAGGCGAGGGCCGGGGCGGATCAGGCGGCACCTCTCACCGCGGCACTTCCACCTTCTCGAAAATCTGCCGCAAAAGATCCGGCAGCGAGGTCCCTTCCATCTCGGACTCAGGCGTCAGGATCACCCGGTGGTCGAGCACGGGGGCGGCGAGCTCTTTCACGTCGTCCGGGGTCACGAAGTCGCGGCCGCGCAGGAGCGCGAGGGCGCGGCTGCTTTCGAGGAGGGCGAGGGAGGCGCGGGGGCCGGCTCCGATGTGGATGGCTTCGTGGCTGCGGGTGGCGGTGACGATCCCCAGGATGTAGCCAAGGATGTGCTCCTCGACGCGCACGCCCTGCGCGGCGACCTGCCGCGACTGGAGGAGCTCTTCCGGGGTGAGGATCGGAGTGAGCTCGCGCACGGCGTCGTCGTGAAGGCGGCGGCCGGCGGCGTAGGCGGCGAGCATGGCGGACTCTTCTTCGGCGCGCGGATAGTCGATGAAGATCTTCAGGAGGAAGCGGTCGCGCTGCGCCTCGGGGAGGGGATAGGTCCCCTCGAACTCCACCGGGTTCTGGGTGGCGAGCACGGTGAAGACGGGCGAGATCTCGCGGCGCTCGCCGTCCAGGGTGGCGGCTCTCTCCTGCATGGCTTCGAGGAGCGCCGCCTGGGTGCGCGGCGGGGTGCGGTTGACCTCGTCGGCGAGCAGCAGGTCGGCGAAGATCGGGCCGGGGTGAAACTCGAACTCCTGGGTCTTCTGGTTGTAGATGCTGGTGCCCAGCAGGTCGGCCGGCATCAGGTCCGGGGTGAACTGGATCCGCCGGAAGCGGCAGCCGATCAGCCGCGAGAGGGTCAGGGCGAGCAGGGTCTTGGCGGTGCCCGGCACTCCTTCGAGCAGGGCGTGGCCGCCGGCCAGCAGGCAGACGAGGAGCTGCTCTTTCACCCGGTCCTGTCCCATGACGACGCGGTCGATCCCCTCCCTAAGGAGGCGCCACCGCTCGGAGACCTCACTTGCGCTTTGCATCCTGCAATCTCCTGAAGGCTTGGTTCAAAGTCCGCAGCGCCCGGTCGAACCGGTCGCGCGGCAGGTCTCCTTGGACGGCGGGCGTCTCCCACTCGCCGGCCCCGGTGGAGCCGGTCTCGAGCAGGGTGCGCGCCCGGGCTTCGAGGGCGGGTCCGCGCAGGCCGGTCTCGGCCGCCACCGCGTGGACGAAGCTTTCGTAATAGAGGCGGACCGCGTCGCGGCGGCGCAGCGCGCGGTCGTAGAGGTCCGCGAGGGAGTCGACGAGCTCGACGGCGTCCGACCGGCTGTCGCGGTCGTCGCGGTCCGGCGGGCCTGTGCGCACGGCGGCGCGCCAGACGGCGAGGAGCCCGATCAGCACGGCGACGGCGAGGAGGGGGCCGAGCCCCCAGGTGCCCAGGGTCTCGATCACTCCGGCGTCCTCGCCGAGGCCGTGGCCGCGCTCGTCGAAGAGCACGGGCCGGCCGTCCGCGAGCCCGGACATCCCTTCCAGGAGAGCCAGGTGGTCCTTCTGGCCCAGGCGATCGTTCTGGAAGATCTTTGGCACGGAAAGGAGGATCACGTCCCCCGCGCTCACCGGAATGCGCGCGACGACTGGCGCCTCGCCTGCCAGGAACACGGCGTAGCCCGCGGCGAGCGGCGGACCGGCAAGGGCGTACGGCTTGTCCAGGGCCAGGTCGGATACTCCCGGCCAGAGAGGGAACACCTTGCGGACCTGGGTCTCTCCCTGGATGGGATCGAGCGACAAGGGGCCATACGATCCGTCGACGCCCAGCACCAGCCGCCCCCCGCCGCGCACCCACGCCTCTTCGAGGTCGGACAGCAGCGGCCGCCCCTGCCAGGGGTCCGTCTCCGGCTCCAGCTCCAGAGGAGCCTCCTTCTCGTCCTTTGAGTCCTTGTTCTGCTCCTTGCCGTCCTTTTCTTCGACTTCCTCGTCCGCCAGAAGAAAAGGCACCACCACCGGCAGCACGCGAAACACCACCGCCCGCGCCGGCAGCTCCGCGGGGTCGATGCGGCGGCGGAGCACGCCGACGCGGCCCTTGCCGCCGGAGCGGGCGGCTTTGGCCTGCAGATAGCCGTAGGCCAGGGAGAGGCCGGAATCGCTGGTGTTGAAGACCGATCCGGGCTGGAAGACCTCGCGGACCGAGCGGCGGTCGTAGCGCACCTGAACGGCCACGCCGACAAGGTAGAGCGCGACGGCGAGGCCCGCGATCCAGACGCCGCGCCTCATGCCGCCTCCCGCAGCGATCCGAGGAGCCCGCGCGCCATGTCCTCGGCTTCGCGCAGGGATTCGGAGGTGCTGGCGTCACGGCCGTACCATTCGCGCTCGAAGTGCCGGGTCAGCTCGATGTAGCGGGAGCGCCAGGGATAGCCGGGCGCGAGGTCGGCCACGTACTCCCAGTTCGTCCGCCCCTTGCGGTAGTGGAGGGCGCCGCGCCGGAAGAGGGTCACCAGCACGGCGTGGTACCAGGCGCGCACCGCCTCACGGAAGCGGCCGGCGGCGGCGAGCTCGGCGGCGTAGCGCTCCCATTCGGACGAGCCGCGGGAGAGCGGATCGTCGTCCGCGGCGGGCGGCATAGGCGTGGACTCCGCCACCGCGGGAGCGCCGCGGCGGCGCCGGTTGCGGAAGGCCCGCCAGGCGAGCCATGCGGCGAGCGCGGCGAAGAGGCCCACCACGATCGTGACGACCGTGGGCAGGTTCAGCCCGAGAAAGGCGGGCTTCTGCTCCTCGTCCGGAAACAGATCGGTCAGCCACTTGAGGAAGCCGTCCCAGAGGTCGCGCATCCATGCGCCGAACGGCGCCAGGATCTCCGCGATGGTCTCCAGCAGGTCGGTCCGCTTCTTCGGGAGCCGGCCCCCCGCGGGGAGAGCCGCCACGGCCTGCCGGGAGCGGACCTCCTCCAGCACCGTGGCGTCGGCCGGCGGGGCGGCAGCGGGCGCGGCCTCCGCGAGCGCCTCGACGAGGCGGGCCAGGCGCGGGGCGGCGGCGCGGGCGGTGCCGGCGTCCGGCGCCTGGGCGAGAGGGCGAAGGATGGAGACGTCCGGCTCCAGCATCTCCTCACCATGCACGATCCGGTCGTCGAGCAGATCCTGCGCACCGGTCCGCGCCCCGACCCAATCGCCGCCGCGCAGCCGGGTCTCCAGCGCCGCGAGCCGCTGCCGGTAGATGGCGAGAGAGAGGTCTTCGGCCGTCAGGGCCTCCGGGAGGAGCGCCAAAGCTGTGATCAGACCGGCGAGGGGGAGGGAGGCGCGGATCTTCACGCCACCTCCTCCTGTCCGCGGCTGCGGAGCGCGTCGAACCAGGCGGCGAGATCTTCGCCGCTCTGCCGGGCGCGGGCCTGGCGGACGGTCACCACGAGCGAGGCGATCCAGAACGGCTCGACGAGGAGCACGGCCCCGGCCACGGCGAGGACGACGAACTGCTGGTTGTCCCAGCTCAGGGCGACCTGCCACCAGGAGCCGGTGGCGCCGGTCATCAGGCCGGCCGCCCAGACGAGGATCTGGAAGAGGGCGGAGAGGTTGATGAAGGCGACCGGCAGGGCGAAGAGGAAGACCGTGGTCAGGCCGGCGAGCACGCCGGGGGGCTGGACGTTCCGGGCCATCCGCAGCAGGGAGGCGAAGAAGCCTGGCCGGTCCTCCAGAGGCGAGGTGGCCGCGGCCAGGCCGGTGAGCAGGGCGAGGAACGGGAGCGCCACGATCGTCCACTCCGTGGCGATGAAGAGCAGCTCGAAAAACGCGGCGGCGTAGAGATAGGAGAGAAAGCCGGCGGCGGGGAGGCGCAGCCTCTCCCGGAGCGGCAGGCGGTGGAACCCCTCCCCGCCCGCGCTGAGCGCCAGCGCGCAGGACCGGGCATAGACCGCCCGTCCCCAGAACGCGGGCAGCAGGGCGGCAGACACCAGCAGCGAGAGCGAGGTCAGGTAGGAGACGTGGTCCGAGGCGTCGTCCCCGAGCTGGAGCAGCCGGTTGGCGAGCCAGGCCTCCAGGAAGCGCAGCGGGAGGGAGGTCAGGACGAGGAGCCCCGCCGGACCCGGGATCCGGCGCGACACCAGATCCACCGCCGCGTCCAGCACGGCCCCGGTGGTGAGCCGCCTCCGGATCACCTCAGAACACCTCCGCCAGAACCGCTCCGATCCAGACGCGCACGATGGTCGCTCCGGCGAGCAGGGCGAACGTCCCCAAGGTCAGAAGGGCGAGCCGCAGCGCGTCGCGGCGCACGCCGACCGCGGCCCGCCGCTTCGCCAGGCAGTCGACGCAGCAGTGGATCCCCTCCCAGAGCGTCGAGCACGCCTGGCAGACGGGCCGGCGGCAATCGACGCAGATCGCCAGGGCCGGGCGGTCCGGATGATTGAAGCAGCGGGTGGGAGTGGCGGTCTTCAGCAACTGGAGCCCCATTCTATCCAGAAGAGGGCTCACGTCCCTCTGCTGATAGAATGACGCAGAGAACCCCGTACGTTTCCTCGGGCTGGTCCCGGGGTCGATGCAAGAGATCGAGGAGAGATTTCCATGCCCTGCAAGAACCACCCATCCGTCGAGGGGCCGCTGTGGCAGTGCTCGCGTTGCGGCAACCCGTTCTGTGTCGACTGCATCGTCCAGATCGGCGGGCAGACCTACTGTGCCGACTGCAAGGCCGAGGCGATGCGCGACCTGCGCTCCGGCGTGCCGGTCCACCAGCTCGAGCTGGCGTCGATCGGCCAGCGCTTCGTGGCCCTGTTCCTCGACGGCATCATCCTTGGGCTCCCGATCGGCCTGGTGATCGCCGCGATCGTCTTCGGGGTCATGGCGTCCGCGTCCTCCGGTGAGACGCCCGAGGAGCTGATCGGCGGGGTCATCGTGGCGGTCCAGTTCGGGGTCACGTTCCTCATGATGGGCATCTGGATTTTGTACGAGGGCACCATGCTCTCCAGGGGCGGCCAGACTCTCGGCAAGAAGATCATGAAGCTCAAGGTCGTGACGCCCGAGGGGAACGACCTGACGCGCGGCCAGGCGTATGGGCGGGCCGCGATCCGCCAGCTCATCTCGCTGTTCTGCGCCATCATCGACTACGCGCCGGCCTTCGGGCAGGACCGGACCTGCATCCACGACATGGCCGCGAAGACGCGCGTGGTGACCTGGAATGGCTGAGCGCCGGGCCGCGCGGGGTCCCTACATCGGCCCCGCCTGCCCGCGCTGCAGCATGCCGCTCGACGCGTCGATCCTCGACACGGGCGAGCAGAGGTGCCCGTCCTGCTCCGGGACCTTCTGGGCGACCCCGTTCGCGCCGCCGGAGCCGCGCGCCGAGGCCGTGGCCTCGATCCTGGAGGCGGGACCGGAGGGAGGCGTCCCCTGTGCCCGCCACTCCGGCAACGTCGCAGTGGCGAGCTGCTCGCGCTGCGGCGTCTTCATGTGCTCCCTGTGCAAGATCGACATCGACGGCCTGGAGCTCTGCCCCTCGTGCTTCGATCGTCTGGCGAGCGAAGGGGCGCTGGTCTCGACGCAGACCCGCATCCGCGACTACCGGGGCATGGCGGTCACGCTCGGGGTCGTCGGCTGCTTCATGTACATCTTCGGGCTCATCACCGGCCCGGCGACGTTCTATCTCGCCTGGCGCGGTTTCCGGCAGCGCCGGGAGCTCGGCGACCAGGGTGGGGTGTGGTCGCTGGTCGTCGCGGTCGTGCTCGGGGCCCTCCAGATCGCCATCGTGGGCATCATGATCTTTTCGATGGTCGGTGTTCTCAGCAGATGACGGGCCTGCCACCGCCGCGGCGCCGGTTCGTGGGCTCCTTCATCAGCTGGACGGAGAGGATGCGGGTCTTCCGCGCGGACGAGGCGCTGGAGGTCGATTCCTCCGACCGCTACGAGATCCGGCGCCGGAGGGTCTTCTTCGACGAGGTGCTGCTCGCGACGGTGCACCGGGAGCTGGGCGGCGGGCCGTATCCGTGGTCGTTCGCGAGTCTCGCGCTGCTCGCCGCCCTGCTCTCCCTGGCGTTCGCGTCCGAGCCGGCCGCTCTCGGCATCACCCTGGGCATCGCGGGGCTCTTCGGCGTTCTCGCGCTCGCGGGTTTCCTGCTGCCTTCGTGGATTGTCACGGTCTACGGCAAGCGGGCGCGGGCGCGGATCCGCTACCGGCTGCGCGAAGCCAAGGCGCGCACGCTCTACGAGGAGGTCTGCCAGGCGGCGGCCGAGGCGCAGCGGGCGCTGGCCGAGAGGCAGAGCCCGCCGCCGGTGGTGGAGGTGCCGCTGCCGCCGGAACCCCCCTACTCCGCGTAATACCCCGTGACGTCCAGAACCACGTGCGTCGTGCCGCCCGCTCCGTTGAGGATGCGGATCGTGCCGGCCCCATCGGTCGCCAGCCCGAGGGTGGCGTTGTTGGCCAGGATCGTCCCACTCGGGAAGTTCAGGATGGAGGTCCCGAGAGGGAAGGCGTTGCCTGGAACGATGCTGAGGTAGCCGCCGACCGTGGGAGAGATGACCGTCACGTTCGCCGCGACCGCGACGGCGTTCGCGGGGACGCCGCAGCTTCCGGCGATGGGGAAGCTGCGCTCTCCGGTGGGACTGAGCACCGGGCCTCCAGCGGGGCCGTCGGGGTTGCGCGTGTCGAGCACGCGGCACGGAGCCAAGGTGTAGAAGTCGGTCGCCACAGGCTGTGGGGCATAGAAGAAGGCGTTCGGCTTCGTGGCGGAGGCGGTGTCCGGATTCGTGACCACCACGCCTACCGCGCCGGTCGCGTGGGCCGGCGTGGTCACGGTGAGCTGGGTCGAGCTATTGAACGTCACAGCGACCGAGGTGCCGCCGAAGCTCACGGTCGCACCGCTCCGGAAATTGGCGCCGTTGATCGTGACCAGCGTGCCGCCGGCGGTCGTGCCGTTGTTCGGGGAGAGCGTCGTGATCGCCGGGAGCGGGAAGACGCAGACGCCGATTTTAGGCGTGACGACTTCGGTGATCAGGTCGACCGTACGCGGATGGAAGACGTTCACGGCGTGGCACGATCCGGAGGGCTGGATGGTGTGGCAGTAGCTCATCAGCGTACCCTCGACGTTGGTCACGCCGTTGATCGTCGTCTGTGCCGGGCAGGAGGTCGGCCCGGAGTAGCAGCTTGCACTCTCTCCGCTGAAGCAGGAGTCGATCGGCGGGCTGTAGCAATGCGTGTGAGGGGACCCGAAGTTGTGGCCGATCTCGTGGCCCACGACGAAGGCGTCGCTCGCTCCGGTGCTGCCGTTGTATTTGAAGACCTGGGAGAAGCTGTAGCCGTACACGGTGCTGCACAGCGCATGCGAGACGTTGGCCCGTCCCGCGCTGAGGAACGGGTTGGGGCTCTTGCCCGACAACAGCATGGCGAGCCCGCGCTGGACGCTCCCGTTGTTGGCGCCCCAGTAGACGGCCAATTCAGAGAGCTGGCTCTGCGTGACGCTGCCATCGCCCGCCGGCGGCTGGCTGTAGGGATCGGGCGTCGTGGAGACCCGCAGGAACGTGGTGCCCTGAAGCAGGCGGATGTTCAGGTCCCGCTCATAGATCACGTTCAGGGCGGCGATCAGGGCCGCCACGTAGCTCGTCGCATTCGTCGTATTGTCGGAAAACTTCTGCTGCAGCATCTCGTTGTCGGTGTCCACGGCCAGGGTGACGGTGTGCAGAGAGGAGATCACGCGTCCGACGATGGACTCGATCGGCGATCCCTCGGCCGGGGCGCCGGCCGGCCGCTCCTGGAGGAAGTCGAGGGGCTCGTCCGCTGTCGATTGCCCGCACGTCCAGGAGAGGGGCTCGGCCTTGCCGTTCGCCGGGAGGAAGTACTCCGGAACCGTCACCAGGTGGCCGCGTCCCTTGGCCGCTTCGGGGAAGGGACGGATCTCGAAGCTCCCCTTTGGAGAGACGGCGAGCCCCTGGAAGGCGCCGGTGTCGGGATCGAGCCCGGCGAAGACGCGGGTCTCCGGGGCGTCTTCGGCGAAGCCTTGAAAGAAGGCCATGCGCGAGCGCGGGACCTCGGTGCGCCGGTCCCCTTCGACCTTCCAGATCCGGGCGCCGGGCGCGTAGATCTCGAAGCGGGTGAGCCGCACGTCCGCGCGAACGCCGGGGGCCACGGGCCAGCCGGCGATCCGGACCGTCTCCTCCGGAGCCACGCGGAGGAGGGCGGGGGCCAGAGCCTCGCCGAAGGTCACGACCTCGGCCCGGACGTCCGTCCCGGGTGCGTCGATGACCTGGCCCTGCGCCGCGGCCGCGAGCCGGACGGGACCGTCCGCCGCGGCGAGAACCATCGCGGGGATGAAACCACAGACGACAGACAACGCGCCGACGAGTCGACGAGCGCTCTTCATCTCGGGTCCTCCTGGGGAAAGCTGACCCGGGATTATACAGAGCTGCGCATGGTTTACGAGGTCGGCTTTACGAGGTCAGTAGTACCCCGTCACGTCCACGACCACGTTCGTCGTTCCCGTCGAATTGTTGCTGATGACGATCGTCCCCGTCCCGTCCGTGGCCAGGCGGAGGGTGGCGTTGTTGGCCAGCATCCTCCCGGGGATCAGGCTGAGCAGGCTCGTTCCCAGGTCGAACGCGTTGCCGGGGAAGATGCTGAGATACCCGGAGGCCGTGGGCCCGGTCACCGTCACGTTGACCACCACCGTCGTGGCGGTCGCCGGGACGCCGCAGCGGCCGGTCGCCGGGAACGACCGCTGGGTCGAGGGACCCAACGCCGGGCCGCCCCAGGTGCCGTTGGCGTTGCGGGTATCGAGGAGCCGGCACGGAGTGACCGTGAAGAAGTCCGTCGCGACCGCGGGCGGGGCATAGAAGAACCCGGGGTTTTTCGTGGCGCTCTGCCCGCCCGGATTGGTGACGACGACGCTCACCGAGCCGGTGGCGTGCGCTGGAGCCGTGACCGTGAGCTTCGTCGAGCTGTTGAAGGTCACCGAGGAGGCCGCGGTGCCTCCGAAGGTCACGGTCGCCCCGCTCTGGAAGTTGGCGCCGGTGATCGTGGTCACCGTCCCGCCGGCGGTCGTGCCCGAGGCCGGGCTGAACGTGGAGATCGTCGGCTCCGGGGGCGTCGTGCCGCCGGCCGGGAAGATGCAGACGTTGACCTTGGCCTGGATCTTCGGTTGCAGCAGGGCCACGCTCCCGGGGTGGAACACGTTCGAGGTGGTGCAGCCGATCCCCCCGAGGTGGCAGTAGCTCATCAGGGTGCCGGTGACGTTGGGCACGCCGTTGATCGTGGTCGGCGCCGGGCAGCTCTTGGTCCCGGTGTAGCAGCCCGCCTCGGTGTTGTAGCAGTTGTCGAGCGGCGGGTTGTAGCACTGCGTGTGCGGCGAGCCGAAGTTGTGCCCGATCTCGTGCGCCACCACCATGACCTCGCCGGTGCGCACCGTGGTCCCGGAGGTGTAGAGCTGGGTGTAGCTGTAGCCGCTCGTCTTGCTGCAGAGCACGTCCAGCCAGGCGATGCCCGATGCGCCCGCGCCGCCCCGGGCCGAGAGCATGGCCGCCGCGGCCCGGTTGACACCTGAGTTGTTGGCGTTCCAATAGTTCCCGAACTCCTGGAGCTTGTCGAACGTCGACCCCGTGGACGTATAGGGGTCCGCGGCGGCGCGCAGGAAGGTGGTCCCCTGGACGAGGCGGATCAGCAGGTCCCGCTCGTAGATCACGGTCATCGAGGCGAACAGGCTGGCGATGAAGTCGGTCGCCGCCGTCACGTTGCCGCCGAACTTCGTGTTGATCAGCTCGTTGTCGGTGTCCACCGCGATCGCGGCGGTGTGGAGCGAGGTGATCGCCTCCTCGAAGAGGGGGAGGGTGGTCGAGGCCTCGGCCTTGTTCTCCAGGAATTCCAGGGGTGCGCCGGACTGGTCGCAGCTCCACGCCGTCTCCGTTCCCGTGCCGGCGGCGAGCGGCTCGGAGGCGCCCACCAGGTGCTCGGAGGCGAGCGCCCGCGGCTCGATCTCCCGCAGGGGACGGATCTCCTGGAGCCCCGCCGCCGTCGAGGAGAACCCGGAGAACGTCGAGGTGGCGGGGTCGACCGCCACGAACACGCGGCTCTCCGCATCGCCGGCGGCCTGGCCGCGGAAGAAAGCGAGCTTGGAGCGCGGCACCTCGGTGAGAGCGCCGCCGCGCCCGACCTTCCAGATCTTCGCGTCCGGGGCATAGGCGTCGAAGCGGGTGAGGACGACCGGCGCCCGCTCGCCCGGCGCCACGGGCCATTCGTCGATCTGCACCTCCCCCTCCAGGGGGACCCGGAGGAGCGCGGGCGCCAGGCTTTCGCCGAAGCGGACGATTTCTGCCTGGTTGGCGGCCTGCGCCGTCGCGGAGCCCGTCCCGGAGATCTCCAGGAGCCTCCCCTGGGGCTGGGCGTCGAGCCGCAGGCCCGGGCCGGAAGGCGCCGCGGCCAGGGAGATCGCGGGCAGACAGACGAGAATGGACAGGGCTCCGAGGGCTTGACGCAGTCGCTTCATCAGCAAGGTCCTCTCAGATCTAGACAACGAAGCAATCCTGCGGCAGTTCCGCTTCCCTGTCTGTGATGTAGTTCTCTGCCGGGGTGTGACCTGGCTCACGGACTGGCCTGGGAACAAGTTATGGGCATGTGGCTATTCCAGCTCTCCTGTTTTCTTGGAGGACCATTTCGATTAAGCTAACGCCGCCTCACCGTGGCACTGGAATTTAGGAGGAGCCCCTCCGCAGCATCCGGCTCGCCCGGATCCGGGGGCTCTGGAGGTCGTCTGGATGTCGAGTCTGTGGCAGGACGTTCGGTTCAGCTTTCGAACGCTGAGCAAGAGCCCGGGGTTCACCCTGGTGGCTGTCCTCACGATGGCGTTGGGGATCGGTGCGTTGAGCTCGATCTTCAGCGTCGTCAATGCGGTCCTCCTGCGGAAGCTTCCGTATGAGGACCCTGGCCGCCTGGTCCTGGCGGACGGGTTGAACCTGAAGGACGAGACGCAGCGCTGGTCGATCTCGTACCTCGACTTCCAGGACCTGCGGACCCGGCTGCGCACGTTCGAGTCGTTCGCGGCGAGGACCGACGCCCGCGACCTCGCGCTGCGGACCGACCAGGGGCCGGAGATGATCAAGGGGGAGATCGTCTCTTCGCCCTATTTCCAGCTCCTTGGCATCAAGGCGGCGAAGGGGCGGACCTTCATTCCCGAGGAGGACAAGGCCGGAGGACCGCGGGTGGCGATCCTGTCCAACGAGATCTGGCACAGCCGCTATGGGGGCGAGCCGGTCGTCGGACGGGTGATCACTCTGGACGACCTCGGCTACACCGTGGTGGGGATCCTCCCGCCGGGCTTTCGGGGACTGTCGGACGAGGCGCAGGTCTGGCTGCCGCTGTCCACTGCCACCGTGTTGGGCAAGGACTACGAGGAGCGCGAGCTCCGCTGGCTCTACGGGGTCGGCCGGTTGAAGAAGGACACGCCGCTGGAGAAGGCGCGGCGCGACATGGACGCGGTGATGCGGCAGCTCGAGATCGAGTATCCGTCCTCCAATAAAGACGCGCGCGTCAAGGCCACTCCCCTGGCGCAGGCCTGGTTCGGCGAGCTGAAGAAAAAGCTTTTTATCCTGCTCGCCGGCGGGATGTTCCTCCTGCTCATCGTCTGCACCAACCTGGCAAACCTGCTGCTGGCCCGCTTCGTGGCGCGGCGGCGCGATCTGTCCCTGCGCATGGCGCTGGGGGCCGGCCGCCGCGGGCTGGTGCGGCAGATCCTCGCCGAGAGCGTCCTCCTCGCCCTCCTGGGCTGCGCCGCGGGCCTGCTGGTGGCCCGTTCGAGCGCCGGGCTGCTGGTGCGGGCGAGCGGCATCCAGCTCAAGAGCTTCGTCAACGTCAACGTGGACCTGGTCGTGGTGGCGGTGATCCTGGTGGTCTCCCTCGCCGCCGGCCTGCTCTTCGGCCTGGTGCCGGCGCTGGTCTTGTCGACCCGGCTGCGGCTCTACGAGATCTTCAACGACACGGGACGGCGCAGCGGCCAGGGCGAATCGCACCAGCGCTTCCAGAACATGCTGATCATCGGCGAGGTCGCCCTCGCCCTCGTGCTGCTGGTCTGTGCCGGGTTGATGGCCAAGGGGTTCCAGCACCTGCACGACACCCAGCTCGGCTTCAAGGGCACCCACCTGCTGACCGTCCGGCTGAACACCAAGGGGGAGCGGTACCTCCAGGATCCTGCCCTGTTCAACCTGGTGCCCGAGATCCGCGAGCGGATCGCGGCGATTCCGGGGGTCAGCTCGGTCGCCCTGGAAGGGCCGTACATCCCGACGGACGACTGGCTGGGGGCCTACTTCACGTTGGACGACCGGCCCCCTTCGGAGGGGGAGCTCCTGGGCGTCCTCCACTTCGTCAGCCCCGGCTACTTCGATACGCTCGGCGTCGGGATGAAGCACGGCCGCGAGGTGCTCCCCTCCGACACGTCGCAGGCGCAGCGGGTGGCGGTGATCAACGAGAGCATGGCCGATCACTTCTGGCCGGGGCAGAACCCGGTCGGCAAGCGGATCCTTCTCGGCAAGCAAGGGCCCAAAAACAAGAACCCGTGGAGCACCGTGGTCGGGGTGGTCCACGACGTGCGGCACGACGGGCTGCTGCGCAATGACGAGCGCCCGGCGCACAACGTCTACCTGTCGCTCCTCCAGCAGGTGCCGCGGCGCCCGTCGACGTTGGGCGTGCTGGTGCGCACCCAGGGCGACCCGGCGAACCTGACGTCCGAGGTGGTGACCCAGCTCGGCAAGATCGCCCCCGACATCCCGATCTACGATCCGATGACCATGGAGGGCCGGCTCGGGGAGCAGACGCTGCAGAACCGCTCGTTCGTGCTGCTGATGAGCCTTTTCGCCTTTTTCGCGCTGGCGCTCGCCGCGGTCGGCGTCTACGGCGTGGTCTCCTACTCGGTGGCCAACCGCACGCAGGAGATCGGCGTCCGCATGGCGCTCGGGGCGCAGCTGCGCGACGTGCTGCGGCTCGTCGTGGGGCAGGGGAGCCGCCTGGCTCTGGTCGGCGTGGCGCTGGGGCTCCTCCTCGCCGCGCTGGTGACGCCGGTCCTGCAGGCCTGGCTGTTCGGCGTGAGCCCGCTCGACAAGGTGATCCTGGTCGGAATGTCGTTGCTCCTCCTGGGCGTGGCGGTGGCGGCGAGCTACATCCCGGCCCGCCGCGCGGCCAAGGTCGCGCCGTTCCAGGCGCTGCGGCTGGAATAGCCGGGGATGCACTCAGGCAACCGGTCCGCCGACCCGCGGTCGGCGGAGCCTCAAACAGCCCGCTCCAGCGGGCTCCTTTCTCCGGGGGAGCGGGCCCTCTGGTTCCTGCACCGCTTGGCGCCGGGGAGCGCCGCCTATAACCTGGCGGGCGCGATCCGCATCGCGCATCTGGACTCCGCGGCTCTCCGCCGGGCCGTGCTCCGGCTGGTCGAGCGCCATGCCGCCCTGCGCACCACCTTTCCCGCCGCGGACGGGGAGCCGTTCCGCCGCGTGCAAGGGTGGCTCGAGCCCGAGATCGTCGAAGAGGACGCTTCCGGCCTCGCCTGCGCCGCGATCCGCGGGCGTTTCGAGGCGGAGGCGCTGCGACCTTTCGATCCAGAACGCGGGCCGCTCCTCAGGGTGCGGCTCTTCCAGATCGACAACCAGTGCGGCGGCAGGGGCGCCGCACTTTTTGTTTTCCATCATCTGATTGCTGACTTCTGGTCGCTAACAATCATCCTCCGTGAGCTCGGGGAGCTCTACGGCGAGGAGACGGGCGGCGCTCCCGCGGAGCTCCTGCCGCCGCCGGCTCTCTACGAGCAGTGGGCCGAGCGCCGGACGCTGGAGCTGGCCGGACCCCGCGGAGAGGCGCTGCGCGCGTTCTGGACGGAGCGCCTGGCCGGGCCGGTGCCGGTTCTCGACCTGCCGGCGGACCGGCCGCGGCCGGCCGTGCCGAGCGGCGCGGGCGTGGGAGGCTCCGGGCGGCTCGGCGCCGAGGTGACGGCGCGCCTCCAAGCCTTCACCCGGGAGCGCGGCGCGACGCTCTTCGCCGCCGCGCTCGCCGGCTTCCAGCTCCTGCTGCACCGGACCACCGGGGACGAGGAGATCTGGATCGGCGTGCCGGCCGCGGGCCGCGGACCGGCGCGGTGGGCCCGCACGGTCGGCTACTTCGTCAATCCGGTGGTGCTGCGCGGCCGGCTGCGGGAGGCGGTCTCGTTCCGCGAGCTGCTCGACAGCGCCCGCACCGAGTCGGAGGAGGCGCTGGCCCACCGCGACTGGCCGTTCCCCTGGCTCGCCGAAGAGCTCCATCCGGTGCGCGACGCCGGCCGCACGCCGCTCTTCCAGGCCCTGCTGGTGCTCTACCGGACGCGGTATGCGGAGGAGGAGCCGCTGGCTCTCCTCGCTCTGGGCGAGGGGGGCGGGGCGGCCCGCCTCGGGGGCCTCGCGATCGAGACGCTCCCCCTCGGCCGCCGCGGCTCCCAGCTCGACGTCTCGCTCACCGCGGCCGTGGTGGCGGGGGAGCTGCGCCTGCGCCTGGAGCTCGACGCCGACCGCTTCGACGCGGCCACCGCCCGGCGCCTGCTGGACCACCTGGAGGCGCTCCTGGAGGCGGCGGCGGAGCGGCCGGACGCCCCGGCGGACGACCTCCCCCTGCTGCGCGGCGCCGAGCGGCAGGCCCTGTTTCTCGAATGGAACGATCCGCGCGCCGCGGCGCCCGTCGAGGGCTCGCTGGATGCCCTGCTGGCGGCCCAGGCGGAGCGGACGCCGCACGCGACAGCTTTGGTGTGCGCCGAGCGGCGGCTCTCCTACCGCGAGCTGGTCGACCGCGCGGAGCGCCTGGCGCAGAGCCTGCGCGCGCTGGGAGCCGGACCCGAGGTGCGGGTGGGGATCTGCGCCGGCCGGTCGGCCGAGCTGGTGATCGGCATCCTCGCCATCCTGCGGTCCGGAGCGGCCTACGTGCCGCTCGATCCGGCGCATCCGCGCGAGCGCCTGGCCTGGACGCTGGAGGACTCGGGCGCGGCGCTGCTGGTCACGGAGAGCTCCCGCCTCAACTTGTTCGCCGAGGGCGTGCGCACCGTCCTGCTCGATGCGCTCCAGGACGAGACCGGTCCGCTGCCCGCGGCGCTCCCCGCTCCGGACCCGCGCCGGCTCGCCTACATCCTCTACACCTCCGGCTCCACCGGCCGTCCCAAAGGGGTGGCCCTGGAGCACGCCGGCGCCCTGGCACTGCTGCGCTGGGCGGGGCGCGTCTTCACGGCCGGGGAGCTGGAGGGGGTCGTGGCCTCCACCTCGATCGGCTTCGACCTCTCGGTCTTCGAGCTGTTCCTGCCGCTCTCGCGCGGCGGCACGGTCGTCCTGGTGCCGGACGCGCTCCACGCCGGCGCGGCCCCGGGCGTCACGCTGATCAACACGGTGCCTTCGGCGATGGCCGAGCTGGTGCGCCTCGGCGCGGTGCCGCCGACGGTGCGGGTGGTCTGCCTGGCCGGCGAGCGCCTGCCGGGCGAGCTGGCCGCGGCTGTCCACCGCGCCGTGCCGGGCTGCCGGGTGCTCAACCTGTACGGTCCGACCGAGTCCACGACCTATTCGACCTGGTTCGAGGTGGCGCCGGAGAACGGGCGGGAGCCGGCGATCGGATGGCCGGTCGACGGCACGCGCGTCCATCTGCTGGACCGCCGGCTGCGGCCGCTGCCCATCGGGGTCGCGGGGGAGCTGTTCCTGGCTGGCGCGGGGCTCGCGCGTGGCTACGTCGGGCGGCCGGACCTCACGGCCGAGCGCTTCGTGCCCGACCCTTGGAGCCCGCAGCCCGGCGGCCGCCTCTACCGCACGGGGGATCTCGGGCGGTGGCGGCCGGACGGCGTGCTGGAGATCCTCGGCCGGCTCGACCAGCAGGTGAAGCTGCGCGGCTTCCGTATCGAGCTCGGGGAGGTCGAGGCGGCTCTGACCACGCACCCGGCGGTGCGCGACGCGGCCGTCGAGGTGCGGGGGGATGCTGCGGGCGACCGCCGGCTGGTGGCCTGGGTGGTGCCCGCGGGGCTCGATCCGGCGGCGCTGCGCGATCATCTCGCCGCGCGGCTGCCCGGCCCCATGGTGCCGTCGACGTTCGTCTCCCTGGAAGCGCTGCCGCGGACGCCGAACGGCAAGGTGAACCGCCGGGCGCTGGCCGCGCGGCCGCTCCCCGAGGAGGGGCCGGCCGCCGGCTACGTGCCGCCGCGCAACTCCGTGGAGGACTCTCTGGCGGCCGTGTTCGCGGAGGTCCTCGGGCGCGAGCAGGTTGGCGCGCAGGACGACTTCTTCGCCCTCGGCGGCCATTCGCTGCTCGCCACCCGCGTCCTCGCGCGGGTCGGCGAGCTGTTCCGGGTCGACCTGCCGCTGCGCGACCTCTTCGAGGCGCCGACGCCGACCGGGCTCGCCGAGCGGCTGCGCAACACGGCGCGCGGACGGACGGCGCCGCCCATCCGCCGCGGCATCGCGGGCGGACCGGACGAGCCGGTCGTCCTCTCCTTCGCCCAGGAGCGCTTCTGGTTCCTCCACC
>Ga0126309_10000062_pt1 | contig 35364 bp, 29 predicted proteins | sample Plot56_FD_92541 | JGI IMG/M metagenome (GOLD analysis project Ga0126309, IMG submission 92541) | Serpentine soil microbial communities from UC McLaughlin Reserve, CA, USA - Plot56 | ecosystem: Environmental > Terrestrial > Soil > Grasslands | place: USA: UC McLaughlin Reserve, Lake County...
CCGGGGCATCCCGGGCCGCTACGGCGGCTACGAGACCCTGATGGAGGAGCTCGCCGTGCGCCTCATCGCGCGCGGCTTCCGGGTGACCGTCTACTGCCGCTCCCATGTGACGCCTCCGGGGCTCAACCGATGGCGGGGCGCCGAGCTGATCGTGCTGCCGACGATCCGCACCAAATATCTGGACACGCCGGTGCACACCTTCCTCTCCTGCCTGCGGGCTCTGCGCGAGCCGTATGACGCCGCGCTGGTGGTCAACTCGGCGAACGCCCTGTTCGTGCCGATCCTCCGGCTGTCCGGCGTGCCGGTGGCTCTCCACGTGGACGGGATCGAGAAGCGGCGCGCCAAGTGGGGACCGGTGGGGCGCGGCGTCTACGCCCTCTCCGAGCGGCTCGCCTGCGTCATCCCGGACGCGCTGGTGACCGACGCAGAGGTCATCCGCCTCCACTACCTGGAGCGCTACGGCGCCGAGTCCGTGCCCATCGCGTACGGGGTCGACCCGCGGCCGCCGCGCGAGACCGGGGTGCTGGAGCGGCTGGGGCTCGCGCCCCGGCGCTATTTCCTCTACGTCAGCCGCTTCGAGCCGGAGAACAATCCGCATCAGGTGGCGGAGGCCTACCGGTCGGTCGGCGGCGACCTGCCGCTCGTCATGGTCGGCGGCGCGCCGTATGCAAGCGCCTTCATCGCCGGCTTCACCGAGGGGGCCGACCCGCGCGTCCGCTTCCCCGGGCCGATCTACGGCGAGGGGTATCGCGAGCTCCTCTCCCATGCCTTGGCCTACGTCCACGCCACGGACGTAGGCGGTACGCACCCGGCGCTCGTAGAAGCTATGGGCTACGGAAACTGCGTGCTGGTCAACGACACGCCCGAGAACCGCGAGGTCGCCGGAGAGGCGGCCCTGTACTTCCGGGCCGCGGCGCCGGAGACCCTGGCGGAGCGGCTGGAGGGGGTGCGGCGCGAGCCGGAGCGGGCCGCGGACATGGGCCGGGAGATGGCCCGGCGGGCGGCCCTCCTCTATGACTGGGAGCACGTCACCGATCAGTACGCCCGGCTGTTCCAGCGCCTCGCTGGACGCAGCCCTGGCTGAAAGACGTGGGATTCACGATAGAATCATCGCGTTGCGACGAGGCGGAATTTCGACGATCGAACCGTATCCATGCTGAAAGAAAGAGCCCGGACCCTTGCCGTCTCCATCTTCCTGCTCGATCTGACTCTCGTGGCCGCGGCCTTCGTGGCCGCCTACGGAGTCCGCGATTCGCTGCTTCCATCGATCGCTCGGGGGACTTTCCCGACCCGGCTCTATCCGCTGGGCGAGTATCTGCCGCTGCTGCCCCTCGCGCTGGTGATCTGGGGGGCGCTGCTCCTTCTCTCCGGCCGCTACCGGTCGCATCGCACGGTGCCCATTCTGGACGAGGCCTGGGCGATCATCCGCGTCTGCGCCGTCGGTTCCGCGTTCTTCACCCTGCTCCTCTATGCGGCGCGGATCGACGAGCAGCTCCTCGGCGACGACCGCATCAGCCGTCTCTGGATCCTCCTGTTCGGCGTCTTCTCGTGCGTCTTCCTGCTGACCGAGAAGCTCGGCGTGCGCATCACCTCCCGCTGGGTGCGGCTGCACGGCTTCAACTACCGCACGGTGCTGATCGTAGGCACGGGACCCACCGCCCTCTCGATCGCCGACTCGATCCAGAGCCATCGCTACTGGGGCTTCCGCATCCTCGGCTTCATCGCCAACGGCCAGGAGATCCCCGAGGGCTTCCCGCGCAACTGGCCGATCCTGGGCGAAGTGGATGACATTCCGCGGATCGTGGAGAGCAACGTCGTGGACGACGTGATCTTCGCCGTCCACCGGCGCGACCTGGATCGCCTGGAGGATCTCTTCCTCAACCTGCAGGAGCAGGGGATCCGGACCCGGCTCGCCCTCGACCTCTTCCCGCACACCCGGGCGCAGGTGCAGCTCGAGGAGATGGACGGCATGCCCCTCCTCTCCTTCGCCACGGCGCCCACGAGTCACATCAAGCTCCTGGCCAAGCGCGCCCTCGACGTCGCCGTGGCCACGCTCCTGCTCCTCCTGGGCCTGCCGGTGGTGCTGGCGATCGCCACGGCGATCAAGCTGAGCTCGGGGGGAAACGTCCTCTTCCGCCAGACCCGCTGCGGGTTGAACGGACGCTCCTTCACCCTCTACAAGTTCCGCACGATGGTGGAGGACGCCGAGGAGCGCCGCCGCGAGCTGCTGCACTTGAATGAGATGAACGGCCCCGTCTTCAAGCTGAAGGCCGATCCGCGGGTGACCTCGCTCGGCCGCTTCCTCCGCCGCTTCAGCCTGGACGAGCTGCCGCAGCTCTGGAACGTCCTGCGCGGCGACATGAGCCTGGTCGGTCCGCGCCCGCCGATCCCCGAAGAGGTGGCCAAGTACGAGCGCTGGCAGCGCCGCCGTCTGGCGATGAAGCCCGGCATGACCTGCCTCTGGCAGATCAGCGGACGCAACGAGCTGGACTTCCACCGCTGGATGGAGCTGGACCTGGAGTACATCGACTCCTGGACGCCGCTCCTCGACCTCAAGATCCTGCTGAAGACGATCCCGGCGGTGCTCTCCGGGCGGGGGGCGAGCTAGGCGCCCCCCCGTTCTACTGCGTCTTCACCGGAGGCGGTTTGCAGGGAGCAGGGAGAGAAGGGCGACAAGGAGTCTTGGCGACATAGAAGATCACACTACCCGCGTACATGCGGAAAGTTGCAGTTCGTTTTTGGGGCAGGTTCGTCCCAGAAGCGGACACCCCGCCTGTCTCCTCCGGATCTCGTCCGGGAGCAAGGCGGGGCACTTCGGGGCCGTGGGGGCCGGAGCGGATTCTGCGGGTCCAACAGACCTGACAGACCTCGTCTGACAGACCAGACACTCCTAACAGACGCGTGTCCGGCTGCCGCGGAAGGACGGATTCCCGTTCGTTCGGCTCCATCTATGTGATGGTCCACGCATATGCCGAACACCGTATCCGTCGAGGTTTTCGCGACGCCCAGGAGAAGAGTGCCGCGCCGCGCCGAAAGCGGGACACCCTCTTGCGAAGATCCTGCGATCCGGCCTGCGAACGAACCTTCCAGGAGACAGTGGAGACATTCCCAGAGGACAGTCCGGGCCTCGCGCCTCCCGCCGGCCGGAGAGGTCGGGCGAGCATCCATCGTCCGCATGACGGATCTGGCATTACCTATGCAGTTATCCAGATCAACAAAGTCAGCGGCAGCAGCCTCGCCGAGACGAAAGGGAGGATTCCAATGCTGTACGAGAGCCGGTTGGAAGAGCGGAAGGGTGAGTCGACCGACGGTGTTCGCCGGGCTGTGGTCATCGGCGGCAGCATCGGGGGCATGATGGCGGCCCGGGCCTTGGCCGATCACTACGACGAGGTCGTCATCGTCGAGCGGGACCACATCCCGCCGGGCGCCGAGCACCGTCCTGGAGTGCCCCACGCCCGCCACCTCCACTTCTTCATGAAGCGGGGGCTCATGGTGGTCGATCAGTTGTTCCCGGGAGTCAGGGCCGACCTTCTGGCCGCCGGCAGTCATCAAGTCGATCAGGGGACCGATTTCCGGATCCTCTACCGCTACGGCTGGTCGCCGCGGGTCAAGACCGGCCTCGAGATCATCACCTTCACCCGCCCGTTGCTCGAATCCACGATCCGCCGCCACCTCACCCCGCACCCGAAAGTCCGCTTCATCGAGGGCTTCGAGGTCGCCGGGCTGGTGACCAGCGAAGACCGCTCCGCCGTCACCGGCATCCGCATCGTGCCGCGCCGCCGGGTCGAGGGGGAGACCGAGGAGCAGATCCTGCGCGCCGACCTCGTGGTCGACAGCGCCGGCCGCATGTCCCCGGCCCCGCAGTGGCTCGAAGAGATCGGCTACGCCGCTCCGGAAGAGTCCGAGGTCGACGCCTTCTGGGGCTATGCGACGCGGATCTACGAAGCGCCCGCCGACTGGCAGGCCGACTGGAAGATCCTGCTCCTCATGAACCGGCCTCCGTACCAGCCGCGCGCCGGCATCATCCAGCCGATCGAGGGGGGCCGTTGGCTCGTCACGATCGCGGGCGTCATGCACGACTATCCACCGACCGATGACGAGGGCTTCCTGCAGTTCGCCCGCAGCCTCTCGTCGCCGGAGCTCTACAACGCCATCACCCAGGCGAAGCCGGTCTCCAAGATCTGGGGCTACCGCAAGACCTCGAACCGGCTGCGCCAGTACGACAAGCTCGCCAAGCTGCCGAAAGGCTTCGTGGCGCTGGGCGACTCGGTCTGCGCCTTCAACCCGGTCTATGGCCTGGGTATGACGCTGACCGGCCTGGAAGTCGAAGAGCTGCAACGCTGCCTGCGCGAGAGCGACGGCGGCCGCACCCTCGACCCGCTGACCTTCCAGAAGGCCGTGGCCAAGCAGGTGACGGCGCCCTGGGCGCTGACCACCGGCGAGGACCTGCGCTGGCCGGCCACCCAGGGCGGTGAGATCACCCCGAAGGTGAAGCTCATGCACTGGTACATCGACCAGGTGATCCGCCTCATCCCGAGCAGCCCGGAGGTCTACCTGGCGTTCCAGGAAGTGAACCACATGCTGAAGGGCCCCGAGTCGCTGTTCCGTCCCGCGGTCCTCTTCCGGGTCCTAAAGCAGGCCCTGACTCCGGCCAAGACCCCGAAGGCCGCCAAGGTCCCCGCGACCGTGCCCGCCATGGAGCGCCAGACCTCGACGGTCACGATGCACCGCTGAGCACCATCTGATACCACCGCGGTTCGACCCCGCGAACGGCCGGGAGGCGAGGAGCTTCCCGGCTGTTTTGTTTTTGGGGCTCTCGTTCGGACCGCTCGCTCCGAGATCCGGGCGGCTCGTTCCGCGGTGGGAGCAGACCCTTACAGGCTCTGGCGCATGAAGTGCCAGCGGAGGTCGCCCTGCATGGGGGCGAAGACTTCGGGGCGGATCTTGTGCTCGAAGCGGTGGAGGAGGGCGGAGAGGCTTTCGCCGCGGGCGGCGGCTTCGATGGCCTCGGCGGCGTCGCTCCCGGCCTTGCTGATGTAGGTCTGCCAGACCGCCTGGCGGATCGAGACCGAGCCTAGGGAGATGTTGGGCATCCGGGCGACCCCCTTCTTGAGGACGGCGACCTTCTCCTTGAGGCTCCTCTCGTCGTCCATGGCCTCGCGCTGCCAGGGCGTGTACGGCTTCGGCACCAGCACGCTCACTCCCAGGTGGACGTGCCCGATGATGCCGCGGGGCGCCAGCTCCTCCAGCATGATCGCCCGCGCCTGGGCACCCAGCTCCAGGATGCCCTGAACGTCCTCCATCGTCTCGCCCGGGAGACCGACGATGAAGTAGAGCTTCAGCTGGGTGAAGCCGTGCCGGAAGATCAGGCGGATCTTCTCCAGCAGGACCGAGTTCGGGATCGGCTTGCCCATCTTGCGGCGCAGCTCGTCCGTGCCGGTTTCGGGCGCCAGGGTGATCGAGCGGTCGCCCGACGCGTGGAGCGCGTCGAGCACTCCTTCGTTCACCGCCGGGATGCGGATCGAGGAGACCGACGTGCGGAAGCCGAGCTGATTGGCCTCGCGCAGGATCTTCTCGATGTCCGGATGATCGCCGACGGCCGTGGCCACGAAGCCGAGCTGGTTGGTGACCGGCCGGGCCCGCTCCAGGGCGCTCAGGATGTACTCGGTCGGATGCCAGCGGAACCGTCCCATGCCGAACGTGGCCCAGCAGTAGCGGCACTTCTCGGGGCAGCCGCGGGACATTTCGATGAGGAACTTCTCGGAGAACTCGGTGCGCGGCGTGACGATCGCGGTCGTCGGCAGGTGCCCGGGCTGGCGCATCTGCTCCTCGGAGAGCTCGCGCTTTTCAAGCTTCGGGAGCTCCTCGCCGTCCTCCTCCGGCCGGTGGAACGCCGGAGCATAGAAGCCGAGGAGGGCGGCCAGCCGCTCGATGACCGCTTCGCGGTCGTTCTCTTCTTCGAGAGCGGAGAGCAGGTCGGGCAGAACGTTCTCGGCCGCGCCCAGGGCGAAGACGTCGACGAACTCCGACATCGGCAGCGGGTTGATCAGCGCGCACGAGCCGCCCATGACGATCAGCGGGTCCCACGGCCCGCGGTCGCGACGCCGCAGCGGGATGCGCGCCCGGTCCAGCATCTGGAGGAGGTTGACGTAGTCCTCTTCGAAGGAGACCGAGAAGGCGATGCAGCCGAACTCGTTCAGGGAGCGCCCCTGCTCGACCGAGACCGGAGTGCCGGCGCCGTCCGTGAAGAAACGCTCGCAGACCCACTCCGGCTGGCGGTGGACCAGCTCGTACACGCGCTGGAACGCGAGGCTCGACATGGCCACGTGGTAGGTGTTCGCGTAGGCCAAGGCCAGCCGGTGCCGCCCGTGCTGCGGAAAGCGCTCGACAGGGCGCTCGTCCGCCCGGAAGGGGGACCAGTCGTGGGAGCGGGGAGAGGTCTTCTTCATGGCGCTTGAAGAACAACGGCGGGAGCGGGGGTGGTCATTCCAGGGGAGTCTACGCTGCCATCAGCCGCCAAGCCAGCCGCAGAGCCCCGTCGACCCCCAGCGAACGCGCCGGCAGCAGCCGCCCGTGGATGCCGAGCAGCAGCGAAAACAGCGCCGGCTCGGCCGCGAGCGCGCGGACCGCTCGGGTGCGCAGCCACGGGCGCCGTTCCAGGCCCAGCATCAGCGAGGTCATCGCATCCGGCAGCCGGTGGATGCGTCGGGAGGCCGCCGGGTAGCCGTCGAGGCTGCCCTGCCGCAAGCCCTCGACCAGCGCCGCGGACTGGTGCAAGGCCACAGCGAGCCCCTCGCCGGTGATCGCGTCCAGGTAGCCGGCGGCATCCCCGACCAGCGCCAGGTTGGCGCGGCGCACTCCGCGGACCCGCTGGTGAAGCGGCCCGGCGCCGCGGTCGCGCGAGGCGACAGGCACGCCGACCAGGCGATCCCGCAGCGCCGGGAAGCGGGCCAAGAGGTCGTCGAAGCCGAGCTTCTCCCCGCTCCAGAGCATCGCGACCCCCACCAGATCCGGCCCGACCGGGGTGACGTAGGCCTCACAGCCCGGCCCCCAGTGGACCTCGACACAGTCGGTCCACGGCCTTATTAGATAGTGCCGCCGCACGCCGAAGCGGCGGAGCGCTCCGGGCTCCTTCTCCAGCCCCGCCCACCGGCGGACCTTCGACAGCAGGCCGTCGGCTCCCACGATCCAGCGGGCGTCGATCCGCCCCTGGTCGGTTTCGATTCCTGTCCAGCCCGGCGCGAGCCCCCGCGCGGCCACGCCCCAGAAGAGGCGGACGCCGGTCTCCTCGGCTCGCCGCACGAGCGCCTGGTGCAGGGCAAGGCGCCGCACTCCCAGGCCGCCCGCCCCAGGGAAGGTCCCTTCGGCGGTCACCTCGCCATCCACATAGCGAATGCCGCGGAACGGGAACGCCTCGCCGGGCCCCAGCTCCACACCGAGAGCGCGCAGGTGCGCCGCGGCATCGGGCATCAGCCCCTCGCCGCAAGCTTTGTCGAGGGTCGGCTGAAAGCGATCGAGGACGGTGACGTCGAGGCCCGCGAGCCGCGCGCCGACGGCGGTGGCCAGGCCCGCCGGCCCGCCGCCGACGATGACCAGGTCCGCCGCGGAGGTCACCTCTCCTCCCGTCCCCAGCGAAGCCGCGCGTACGCCAGGCCCGAGCGGGCCATGGCCTTGGCCATGCGCATCGCCGTCACCGGCTCCGGCGGCGTCAGCTCGCCAGCCAGCCAGAGCCGCAAGGCTTCGGTGCGCCGGAGCTTGCCGGAGGATGTGCGCGGCAGAGTCCCCGGCGGCAGCAGCTCGACGTCGTCCACGGTGAGGCCGGCCGCTCCGAGCACCGCCGTCCGGCAGGCCTCGGGCAGCTCCGCGATCGCCTCGCTCCCCGCGTCCCGCGCGGTTTCGACGAAGAGCGCCAGCCGCTCGCCCTCGGCGTCCTCCGGCAGCCAGCTGGCCGCCACCACGCAGCCGGTCCGCACGCCCGGAATCCCCTCGACGGCCCGCTCGATCTCCTCCGGCGCGTGATTCCGGCCGCGAAGGATGATCACGTCCTTGGCCCGGCCGGTCAGAAACAGCTCGCCGTCCATCAGAAATCCGAGATCGCCGGTGTCGAGCCAGCCATCGCGCAGGACCCGGGCGGTGGCCAGCGGATCATCCAGATACCCTTCCATCAGCGACGGCCCCTGAATCCAAACCCGCCCGACCCGGCCATCCGGCAGATCGCGTCCGGCTTCATCCACGATGCGCAGCCGGAATCCGGGAACCGGACGGCCGACGGAGACGATCTCGCGCCCCTCCGGCGCCTCGCGGGCGATCCGGTCGCGCGACAGGGCGTCGCGCTGGAACCGCCGGCTCTCGAACGGCCGGTCGAGCGCCGAGAAGGTGACGGCGAGAGCCGCTTCCGAGAGGCCGTAGACCGGGGTCAGCGCCTCGGGCCGGAAACCCCAGCGCGCGAAGCGCTCGATGAAGGCCCGGGTCACCGCCGGCGTCACGGCCTCGGCGCCGTCGAGCGCGGTCCGCCACTCCGACAGGTCGCATCCTTCCATCTCGGCGTCGGAGATCCGGTGGAGGCAGAGGCCGTAGGCGAAGTTCGGCGCGGGCGAGATCGTGCCGCGGTAGCGCGAGAGTGCGCGCAGCCAGAGGGCCGGCCGCGTCACGAACAGCTCTGGGCCGATCAGGGTGAGCTGCGCCTCGCGCGAGAGCGCCGGGAAGACGCAGCCGATCAGCCCCATGTCGTGGTAGAGGGGGAGCCAGGAGACGCAGGTGTGGCGGAAATCCGCCGTGTCCTGCCAGAAGCTGTTGAGGATCTCCACCTGGGCGATGATCGCGCGATGGCTCAAGGCCACCGGCTTCGGGTCGACCGTGGTGCCGGAGGAGAACTGGACCAGCGCGAGATCCGACGGCCCCACCCGCACCACCTCGCCCTTCTCCCGGGGGAGCTCGCCGAGAGTCCGGCAGCCCAGGCGCGGGCGCGCCATGGCCACGGCCTCGCCGAGAATGCGCTTGACCCGCGCGTCCGCCAGCACCAGCGGAGCGCGCGTCCGTTCGATCATCCGCGCCGTGCCGCGCAGATACTGGCCGAGGCGGCCTAGGCGGACCGGTGGATAGAGGGGCACGGGGACGGCTCCGGCGAGCAGGACCCCGAAGAAGGCGTCGAAGAACTCGATCTCCGTCGGGAAGATCAGGGGGATGCGGTCCCCCCGCTCGATCTCCAGAGCGCGCAGGCCGCCGCAGACGGCGAGCGCCCGCTCGCGGATCTCGGTCCAGGGGAACCAGGTCGCCTGCTCGGCGCGGTCCACGAAGCGCAGCCCGCCGTAGCACCCCAGGAGATCCAGGTAGTCCAGGATGGTCTCAGCGGCCAAGCTTCCTCCGGACGACGGCGACGAGGTCCGCCACCGTCTCGATCGCCAGCTCGTCGGCCTCGTCCAGAAAGATGCGGAAGCGGTTCTCCACCTCGGCCGCCAGGGTCATCAGGCGCACCGAGTCGAGGCGCAGGTCCTCGACGAGACGCATCTCGGGAGAGAGGTCGCCTCCCTGCCAGCCCAGATGGAGCCGGGCGACCTCGGAAATCCCCTGGAGGATGATCATGTCGTCGCTCATCGCTCTCCCGATCGCGGCCCGCCGGGCACGAGGCGCGGCCGGCCCGCGAACGCGGCCTGGTAATCCGAAGCGGCGCCGAGGGCCGCCTCCTCCGCCCGGATGCGGACGCGCAGCAGCCAGGCGTTCAGCATAGAGAATGCCAAGGCCGTGATCCAGGCGGTATGCACCAGCGGCAGAGCGGCGATCTCGGTCACCACCGCCAGATAGTTGGGGTGCCGCAGGAAGCGGTAGGGCCCCCGGGTGACTGGAGACGAGCCCGGCACAAAGAGGATACGGGTCGTCCACCGCTCCCCGAGAGTGGCGATCACCCACCAGCGCAGCCCCACGGCGAGCCCAAGAAGGATCAGCATGGCCGCCGCCAGAGCCGGGATGAACGGCCGGTCCAGCAGCCAGACCTCCAGAGGGCACGCGACCAGAAATGCCGTGTGGAGAGCCACCATCCACGGATAGTGGCTCGCCCCCGCTTCGATCCCACCTCGCGCCAGCAAGCTCCGCCGGTGCCGCTCCGCGATCCGCAGCTCGATCAGCCGGCCGAGGGCGACCGCGGCGACCAGGACGGTGTAGAGGAGGCGGGTATCCATGCGCTCACCACTTGAGCAGCACCAGCTCCGAGCAGAACCCCGGCCCCATCGCCAGGAGCATTCCCCAGCTGCCGGGCTCGGGCCGGTGCTTGTCCAGGGTTTCGGCGAGGACCAGGAGGACGGAGGTGGAGGAGAGGTTCCCCACCTCGCGCAGGCTGTTCCAGGTGACGGCCAGCGCCTCCTCCGGGACCTCCAGCGCCTCCTGCATGGCTTCGAGCACCTTGGGGCCGCCCGGATGGCAGACCCAGGAGGAGATGCCGGCGCGGGTCAGGCCGTGCTCGGAGAGAAAGGCGTCCACGTCCTGGCGCAGGAAGCGGCGCGCCACTTCGGGGACGTCGGCCGAGAGGACGATCTTGAATCCCTTCTCTGAGATATCCCAACCCATCACCCGTTCGGAATCCGGATAGAAGATCGAGCGTGTCGCCACGATCGCCGGCCCCGGCTCCGGGCGGTTTTCGCCGACGACGAGAACCGCGGCCGCGCCGTCCCCGAACAGGCCGGAGGCGATCAGGTTGGGGATCGACAGGTCCTCTTCCTGGAGGGTCAGCGAGCAGAGCTCGACCGAGAGAAGCAGGGCGACCTGGTCCGGAAAGCCGCGGACGTAGTCGGCGGCCCGCGCGATACCCGCGGCGCCCGCCACGCAACCCAGCCCGAAGATGGGTATCCGCTTGATCCGCGGCGCCAGGCCCAGCCGGTTGATCAGGCGGGCGTCGATCGAAGGAGTCGCGACGCCGGTCACCGTCACGAAGAAGATGGCGTCAACGTCGGCGGGCGCGAGGTGAGCCTGCTCCAACGCGTCCAGCACCGCCTGCCCGCCGACCTCCTGCGCCACCCGGATCCACGCGTCGTTCGCCTTGCCCCAGGTGGTCAGGCCGTCGTACTCCTCGATCGGCAGGGCGAGATGCCGCCCGCCGACCAGGACGTTCCGGTGCAGCCGCTCCAGGCGCTCCGGGTTGAAGAACTTGCCGCCCCAACGCTGGCGCAGCGCCTCCAGCAAGGTGTCCTGGTCGTAGTAATGCGGCGGGAGCGCCCGCCCAACGGCGGCGATCCTCAAGCGGGCGATCCGTAGGTGGCAAAGCTCGTCATAAATCGGCCGGTAAAAAGGCTACCACAGCCCGGGGACGGGGCATTGTTGACAGAGGTCCCTGAAGATCGTACCCTCGATATGAACATGTTCATCGAGTGAACCTGTTCACTACAGGCTCTTCAGGAAACCTTCGATGCGCGCCCGCGAGACCAGCAAGGAACAGACGAAGCAGCGGATCCTCGATGTCGCCCTGGCCTTGTTCCGCGACAAGGGATTCCGCCAGGCCACCATGCGCGACATCGCCGAGGCCGCCGGGATCGCTCTCGGCACGACGTACAACTACTTCCCGACCAAAGACCACATCGCGCTCTTCTTCTTCGAGGAGGCCCTGAGCCGGGTCATCGCCCGCCACCGCCGCGAGACTCCGCCCGAGGCCTCTCTCGAAGAGTGGATCTTTTCGCTGATCGCCCTGGAGCTGGAGGAGGTCGAGCCCTTCCGGGGGTTCCTCGACGTTCTCGTGGCCCAGGCCGCCGTCCCCGGCTCTCCCCTCCACCCCTTCAGCCTCGACGCCGAGCGGCTCAAGAGCCGCTATCTCGACTACGTGGCCGGGATGTTGCGGGGCGCCCTCGACCGCGGGGAGCTGCCCCAGGCCGGCTACGAGGCGCTCATGCTCCAGGCGTTTTGGGCATTCCATCTCGGAATCCTCTTCTTCTGGCTCAACGACGAGTCGCCGCACAAGGAGGACACCTGGATCCTCCTCGACAAGTCGCTGCGCTTCATCCTCGGCGCCTTGCGCCAGGGAGGGCAGCTTGCCCCGGAGCAACGAGAGCAGACCGGCTGATTGCCGACCGGCGCCGGCAGCCGCCTCGCCCGCCTCGGCTTGGCGGGCGCCGGCGTGATGGGCCGGACCGCGCTCGGGGAGCTGCGCAAGATCGGCGCGGGGCCGGAGCGGCGCCAGGCCGTCGACGACTCCACCCGGGACGCCAACGCACGGCAGGTCTTCGAGGTGCTTGCGGAGCTCAAAGGTCCGGCCCTCAAGCTGGGCCAGGTCCTCTCGCAGCAACGGCATGAGCTGCCGGAGGCGTGGGCGCGCCGGCTCGCCGCGCTCCAGCGCTCGGCCCCGCCCATGCACGGCGCCCTTGTCCGCGTCCAGATCCGCAACGAGCTGGGCCGCCCTCCCGAGGATCTCTTCGACGCCTTCGAGCGGGAGCCGTTCGCCGCCGCCTCGCTCGGCCAGGTGCACCGCGCCCGGCGCGGCGGCGAGGAGCTGGCGGTCAAGGTCCAATACCCGGGCATCGAGCGGGCGATCGGGAGCGACTTCTCGATCCTCCAGGCCCTGCTGCGGACCGCGGAGCTGGCCGTCCACCGCCCGGAGCTCGAGCCGGCGCTCGCCGAGGTCCGCCAGCACGTGGAGCAGGAGGTGGATTACGTCCAGGAGGCGGACGCCCTCGAGCTCTTCGGCCGGCATTTGGAGAGCGAGGAGGACGTGCGGGTCCCCCGGGTGGTGCGGGAGCTGTCAGGCCGCCGGGTGCTCACCATGGAGCGCCTGGAGGGGTTCCACGTGGAGGAGCTCCTGCGCGCCGGCGTGCCGCAGGCGGAGCACGACCGCCTGGCCACCCGGCTGCTCGATCTGTTCTTCCGGCAGACCATGGTGCTGGGCGTCTTCCAGGCGGACTCGCACCCCGGAAACTTCCTGTTCCTCCCGGACGGCCGGATCGGTCTGCTCGACCTCGGCTGCACCAAGCGGCTCCCCCCGGATCTCGTCCGGGAGCACCGGCGCCTCTTCCTGCTGCCGCTCGACGACGACGCGGCGCTGACCGAGCAGTTCATCCGCCTGAGGCTCTTCGACCCCGAGGAGGAGAGAGCCCGCGAGCGGCTGTCCCTGCTGCTCCGCATGCAGCGGCTGGACGTCCCCATGTATCAGTCGGACCAGGCGTTCGACTTCGCCGACGGCGCTTGGCTGCGGGACCTCTCCCTCTGTCTGCGCGACGCGCTCCGGGCGGGGCTCACCCATCCGGAGCTCGTGCTGTACATGCGGGCCAAGCTCGGCCTGTATTCGCTGTTCCACCAGCTCGGCGCCCGGGTGCGCTGCCACCGGGTGCTCCGGGCGTATCTCTAAAAATTTTTCTCTGCCGATGAACATGTTCATCTCTGCTCTCTCACGGCTCCCCTCGAGATCCGGTGAACATGTTCATCGAGAAAGGAGATTCTCATGATCCTGCTCATGGTCGTCTGCCTGGCCCTCTTGCTCGCCCTCGGCATTGTGGAGATCCGGGTGTCCATCTCGGAGAGATCTGGCGATGACGAGGACAGACCGAGAGCCACTCCTGGCGAGATCGCGCTCACTTCCCTTCCGGCGGCAGCCCTGACGGGGGCGCTCGGATGGCTCGCCGCGTACTGGCAGGTCTATGGCATGGTGTTGTTCATGGTGCTGCCAACGGGCTGTGGTTTTCTCGCGGCATGGCTGCTGACGCGACGCCACCTCTGCCGATCCAGGGATTGTTCCATCGCGGCGGTCTGCGCGGTGCTCGAAGCCGGCGTCGGCGCCCTGCTCTTCGCTCTGGAGGGCCTCGTCTGCCTGGTGATGACACTGCCGCTGGTGATTCCGCTCGCCTTGCTCGGCGGCCGCATCGCCTTCGCCTACCAGGGCTCGTCTTGGTGGCGGCGCCGGTCACCGGCGGTCCTGCTGATCCTCGTGCTGAGCGCGCCCGTGCTCATGGGCGCCGAGGCGGCGGTCGCTCCGAAGCCGCCGCTCCTGGAGGTCCGTACGGAGCTCGTGGTGGATGCGCCGCCGGAGGCCGTCTGGCCGCACGTTGTGTCGTTCCCTTCGCTGCCGGAGAAGCGAGAGTGGTTCTTCCGCGCCGGGATCGCCTACCCGAAGCGCGCCGAGATCCGCGGCCAGGGCCCCGGCGCCCTGCGCCTCTGCGTCTTCTCGACCGGCGCCTTCGTCGAGCCCATCGAGGTCTGGGACGAGCCGCGCCTCCTCCGCTTCGCCGTGACCCAGAGCCCGCCCGCCCTCCAGGAGCTGTCCCCCTGGGGCGACATCCGGCCGCCGCACACGGACGGCGCGTTCCTGGGGGAGAAGGGGCAGTTCGAGCTGCGCCCCCTGCCGGGAGGGCACACCCTCCTGACCGGCACCACCTGGTACCGGCACGACTTGGCGCCGGTTTTCTACTGGCGTCTCTGGTCGGACGCGATCATCCACCGGATTCACCTGCGCGTCCTGCGGCACGTCGCCCGGCTGGCGGAGGAGGATGTGCGTAGCCGCTAGGGCTGCAGGCTCGCCGCTGCCGCCGCCCCACCGAGGAGCAGGCCGCACAACGTATAGAGAACCCACCAGCCGAAGGCCAGCCCCCACCAGGGGCTCGCCGGCAGGCCGGCCAGGCCGACGACCGTCACCACGAGGAGCGGCCCGCGGAAGACCCAGGCGATCCAGCCGGTCAGCAACCCGGAAAGCATTCGCAGGCCGCTGCGGTTGTAGATCAGGACGAAGAGCGCCGACAGCGACAGCGCCTCGAGCCCCCAGGTGGCCAGCGCGACCCATCCCGGGAGGCTCCGGCCGGCGGCCGGCGACAGCGCGGCCGGGTCCGGGACCTTGCCGAGCGCCTCCAACGCGAACTGGAAGAGCGCCATGGCGAGGATGAGGAGCGGGATCGAAAAGATCAGGAACTTTCTCAAGAGAGGCCGATCATAGCGCATGCGCTCAGGGACCGAAGAACAGCCATCCGTGATAGCCATCAGGCCGTATATGCTTGATGGGGTCTCCGAAGAGGACACCCAAAGCCGCTCATGAGCGCCATCCAGACTGAGAAGACCCAGCCGCTGGCGGCACCGCGCGTCGAGCTGCGCACGCTGGACACCCTCTGGTTCCAGGTGGCGGGGACCGTCTGCAATCTGGCGTGCACCCACTGCTTCGTCTCCTGCTCGCCGACCAATCATACGCACGAGATGATGAACCTCGCGGAGGTGCGGCGCCACCTCGCCGACGCGGCCGCGCTCGGGGTGCGCGAGTACTACTTCACCGGCGGCGAGCCGTTCCTCAACCCGGACATGGAGGCGATCCTGGAGGAGACGCTCACGGTCGGGCCGGCCACGGTGCTGACCAACGGCCTCCTCCTCGACCCGGCCCGCTGCGCCCGCCTCAAAGCCTTGGCCGACGGCTCCGAGTACTCCCTCGATTTGCGCGTGTCGCTCGACGGCTGGGACGCCGCGACCAACGACCCGATCCGCGGCACCGGGACGTTCGGCCGCATCCTCGAAGGGGTCCGCCACCTGGCGCAGGCGAGGCTCAATCCGGTGCTGACCGTCACCGAGGTCTGGCGGGAGTCAGGCTCCGACGCGGGCAAGGAGAAGTTCTTCGCCCTCCTCCGTTCTCTCGGCGTGGATCGGCCGCGCCTGAAAATTCTGCCGGTCTTCCAGATCGGCGCCGAGGCGGAGCGCGCCGGGGCCTACGAAAGCTGGCAGCGGTTGCGCGCCGGCGACGCCCCGGAGGACGGGTGGGACCATCTCCAGTGCAGCTCCTGCCGCATGGTGACGGATCAGGGCGTCTGGGTCTGCCCGATCCTGGTCAACGAGCCCTCCGCCAAGATGGGCGCAACCCTCGCCGACTCTCTCGGCCCGTTTTCCCTGGACCACCCGGCCTGCTGGACCTGCCACGCCTATGGCGTGAGCTGCAAGACCTGAGTCGAGCCGTGCCGCGCCGTCGCAAACCCGCCGAGCAGGCCCGCCGCCTCCAGGAGAGGGAGCGGATGACGCTCCACCGCGGTCTCGCCACCTGGGGGGAGAAGCTCGTTCCTCTGGACAAGTTCCGCCGCGCGAGCGCCGAGGCCGGCCAACGGCTCTCGGAAGCGGAGCGGGCCGCGGCAGTCCGCGACTACGCGGCGCCCCTCCCGGATGCGACGCAGGTCGAGGGCCCCTGGTCGCGCATCGCCGTCTTCGGCGGCGTCTACAACAACCACTACGGCCTGAGCGCGCTGCTCGAGGACGCCGCCCGCCGCGGCGCCAAGGCGGTCTACAGCCTGGGCGACCTCGGCGGCTTCGGCCCGAATCCCGAGAAGGTCTGGCCCCTGCTCATCCAGGGGGACGTACGGACGATCCAGGGCAATTACGAGGAGTCGCTCGCCTCCGGCCGCGAGGACTGCAACTGCGGCTACACCGATCCGCGCGACAACCATTTCGCCGGGATCTCCTACGGCTACACGGCGCGGCAGTGCTCGCCGGAGTTCAAGGCCTGGATGGGCCGGCTGCCGAAGCGCCGCCGCGTGCGGGTGGGCGACCGCGAGCTCCTGCTGATCCACGGCTCGCCACGGCGCATCAACGAGTTCCTGTTCGCTTCGACCTCGCCGGTCCCCTTCCTGGAAACGCTGCTCGATCAGCATTCCTGCCATGGCCTACTCTGCACCCACACGGGGCTGCACTGGCACCGGCGCCTGCCGTCCGGACGCGACGTGGTAAACGCCGGGGTGATCGGCCGGCCGGCGAACGACGGGGCGACCCACGTCTGGTACGCGCTCCTGGAGGCGAGAGACGAGGGGATGGCGGTCGAGCTCGTGCCTCTCGTCTACGACCATCGGGCTCTCGCCGTCGAGATGTTGCAGGAAGGGCTGCCGGAGGAGTTCGTCGAGACGATCCTGTCCGGATGGTGGACCACCTGCCTGGAGATCCTGCCTGCGTGCGAGCGGGCCGCGTCCCGTTTTTGAAATGAGGAGGTCTGACGACCATGTCCACATCCAAGCCACACATCGCCATCCTGGGCGCGGGTCCCACGGGGATCGAGGCCGCCCTCGCCGCCGCCGAGAGCGGCTTCCCGTTCACCCTCTTCGAGGCGGCTTCCGGCGCCGCCGGCCACCTGCGCAAGTGGGGGCACGTCCGGCTGTTCACGCCCTGGGAGATGAGCGTCTCGTCGCGCGTGCGCGGCCGGCTCGCCGCGGCCGGCGTGGACGTTCCGTCGTCGGAATCGGAGTGCCCGAGCGGCCACGAGCTCGCCGACGTCCTCGACTGTATCGTCGCCCAGCCGGACATCGCGCCGCACGTCCGCTTCGGGACCCGCGTGCTGGCCATCGGCCGCGAAGGGCTGCTCAAGCACGAGGAGATCTCGACGCCCGAGCGCGGCCGGCGCCCGTTCCGCCTCCTGGTGGCCGATGCGTCCGGCCGCGAGCAGATCGCGCACGCGGACGTGGTGATCGACGCGACCGGCACCTACGGCAACCCGAACCGCCTGGGCGATGGCGGCATCCCGGCGGCGGGCGAGCGCTCGCTGGACGGCGAGATCCGGCGCGACATCCCCGATTTCGACCGCGAGGCGTCCGACTGGGCGGGCCGGACCATTCTCCTTGCCGGCGCCGGCCACTCCGCGCAGACCGCCGCCCGCGATCTGGCCGCGCTGGCGCGGCAGGCGCCGGGCACCCGCGTGATCTGGGCCTTGCGCAGCGCAGAGACGGAGTGGGGGACCCATCCGGGAGATCCGCTCACCGAGCGTGCCCGCCTCGCCGCCACGGCCGGCGAGCTCGCCGGCGGCGCCTCGCCCGCCATCGAGGTGCGCCGCGGAGTGGTCGTGGAGGAGGTCTCCCGGCCGAACGGCAAGCTGCAGGTTGTGCTGCGCAATGGCGCCGAGGTCGAGGCGGTCGAGGTCGACCGCATTCTCTCGCTCACCGGCTACGTGGGAGACGCCGAGCTCTATCGCCAGCTCCAGGTGCACGAGTGCTACGCCACCTGCGGGCCGATCAAGCTCTCAGCGGCCCTCCTCGGCGCCGCGGGCGGCGACTGCCTGACCCAGACGACGCACGGCGTCGACACCCTGACCAACCCGGAGCCCGGCCTGTTCATCCTGGGGATCAAGTCCTACGGACGGAACAACACGTTCCTCATGCGGGTGGGCTGGGAGCAGGTCGGCGAGGTGTTTGGACAGCTCGCGGCGAACGCCTGATGCCTGGAGTAGACTGACGCGGCGATGTATTACGGCCGTCCTGATTTTCAGCACACCGAAGTGCCGGCCGTCGGAGTCCTCCTGGCCAACTTGGGAACGCCCGACGCGCCGGACTCGCCGTCGCTCCGCCGCTATCTGCGCGAGTTCCTGCTCGATCCGCGGGTCATCGAGATCCCGCGCCTCGTCTGGTGGACCATCCTCCACCTGGTCATCCTGCCCACCCGGCCGGCGAAGTCGGCTGCGCTCTACCGGAAGGTCTGGTCCAAGGAAGGCTCCCCCCTCCTCGTGATCAGCCGCCGCCAGGCCGCGGCCCTCCAGGAGATCCTCCGCCGCGACATCGGCAATCCGCTGCACGTGGCCCTCGGCATGCGCTACGGCAATCCGTCGGTCCGGGCCGGGTTGCGCGAGCTGGAGGAGAAGGGGTGCCGCCGCATCCTGATCCTGCCGTTATACCCGCAGTACGCCAGCGTCACCGTGGGCTCGACGTTCGACGCGGTCGCCACCGAGCTGTCCGGCTGGCGTTGGGTGCCGGAGCTGCGGACGATCAACGGCTACCACGACGACCCCGGCTATATCCGGTCGCTGGCGGCGAGCCTCCGCGAGACCTGGGACAAGGAAGGGCTGCCGGAGAAGCTCCTCTTCTCCTTCCACGGGATCCCGCAGCGCTACTTCGACGCGGGCGATCCCTATTTCTGCCAGTGCCACAAGCTGGCCCGGCTCACCGCCGAGGAGCTCGGTCTGCCGCGCGACTTCTGGCAGGTCTCGTTCCAGTCGCTGTTCGGCAAGGAGGAGTGGATCAAGCCGTACACCGACAAGACGGTGGAGGCCATGGCCCGCTCCGGCATCCGCTCGCTCGACGTGATCTGCCCCGGCTTCTCCGCCGACTGCCTGGAGACGCTGGAGGAGATGGATGAGCAGAACCGCGAGATCTTTCTCCACGCCGGCGGGGAGCGCTTCCGCTACATCCCCTGTCTCAACGACCGGCCCGATCACATGCGGGCGATCGCGGACGTGACCCTCCGCCACCTCCAGGGGTGGGTCGAGGCGCCCGGCGCCTGGAGCGAAGAGCAGGCGCGTACCGCGGCCCGCTTCTCCGCCGAACGCGCCGCCGCCTTCAAGGCCGCGCCTATGCCGGTGGATTCCGGCTACGGCAGGTGAGGCCGTTCTTCCGTTAGACTTCGCTTCGATCCAACGCATCCCGAAAGGAGAAGAGAGATGAGACAGCTTCTGGCTCACGCGGCCGTTCCGGCGGCCGCCCTGTTGGTTTTGCAGCTCGCCGCGTTGGCCTCGGCCCAGCAGCAGCTCGATCTGCCCCGGCCCAGCCCGAAGGCGAGCGTCACACAGACCGTCGGCGTCACCGAGGTCTCGATCCACTACAGCCGGCCGGGGGTGAAGGGGCGGAGCATCTGGGGCGGCCTGGTTCCGTACGGCGAAGTCTGGCGGACCGGCGCCAACGAGAACACGACGATCACCTTCAGCACGCCGGTGAAGATCGGCAGCACCGAGCTGCCCGCCGGCATCTACGGCCTGCAGACAATCCCGGCCCAGGACCAGTGGACGGTCATCTTCAGCAAGGACGCCGAGCTCTGGGGCGCGTTCGACTACAAGCCCGAGCACGACGCCCTGCGTATCCAGGTGAAGCCGCGCCCGGCGCCCGCGCCGGTGGAGCGGATGCGCTTCACCTTCGAGGATGTCACGGACAACTCGGTCCAGGTCGTGCTCGCCTGGGAGAAGCTGGAAGTCCCCTTCGCGATCGAGGTCGACACGCCGAAGCTCGCCGCCGAGGCCGCCGGCCAGGCGATCCGCTGGCAGACGCCGTACCAGGCGGCCAGCTGGTGCATCCAGAACGACACCTGCCTGGACGACGCCGGCCGTTGGCTCGACGCCTCGATCGCCCTCACCCCCACCTACGCCAACCAGCGGGCCAAGGCGACGCTGCTCGCCAAGAAGAGCGATTACAAGGGCGCGGTGAGCTGGGGCGAGAAGGCGATCGCCGCGGCGAAGGCTTCGCAGCAGCCGCCGCCGGCGCAGACCCTCGCGGAGCTCGAAAAGATGGTCGGCGAATGGAAAGAGAAGGGCGGGAAGTAAAGCCTGCTGGGGCGGCCTTCAGCGGATGAGGGCCGCCCCGACCAGCCACTCCCGCAGCTCGACGACTCCATCCAGACAGGTGAGCGGCCCGTAGCGCTCCAGCTCCTCGCGGCAGTGCGAGCCGGTGCAGACGCCGATCGACGCCGTGCCGGCGCTCCGCGCCATCTCCAGATCGAACGTCGTATCGCCGATCATCATCGCGGAGCCGGCCGGCACGCCCAGCTCGTTCAGGATGTCGAGCAGCATCTGCGGATGTGGCTTCGAGAACGCCTCGTCGACGGTGCGCGTCGTGTGGAACAGTTGCGAGAGGCCGGTTTCGGCGAGCACGTGATCGAGCCCGCGGCGGCTCTTGCCGGTGGCGATCCCCAGGAGATAGCCGTCCTCGGCCAGCGACTCCAGCATCTCGCGGACCCCTTCGAACAGCACCGGCAGGTCGCGGTACGTCGCCAGCCAATGCTTCCGGTAGCACTCGAGGACCCGCACGTACATTTCCTCGCCGCCGCCAGGGCAGAGAACGTCCAGCGTCTCGCGCAACCCGAGGCCGATCGTGCCGCGGATCGTCGCTTCGGGCAGAGCGGGCAGACCGAGATCTTCGAGCGTCGCGCCCGTGCAGGCCACGATCGACGCAATCGAGTCCATCAGTGTGCCGTCCCAATCAAAAACGAGAAGCTGGAAAGAATTTGCTTCGAAGGACATTCGGCGCTCCAGAAGAGGCCATGATGACAGAGCGACCGGGCGGGTTCAACCCGCGGGCCCTACTCCGCCGCCGGGCTGGCGATCGGGATGTACACCGCCCCGCCCACCACCGAGTCGTCGAGCCGGGGTGCGAAGCCCGCTCCCTGCGGCATCACGATCCGGCGCTCGACCCAGGTCCCGGCCGGCACCGCGGCTCCGAAGCCGAGGATCGACTCGCGGACAACGCTCCCCTTGCCCACGCGCGCTCCGGGGAGGAGCACCGAGCGCTCGACGTGCGCCCCTTCGCCGACCTGCACGCCGGCTTCGACCGCCGACGCCCGCACCTTCGCGCCGCTGCCGATCGCAGCCTCCGGCGATGTCCAGGTGCGCCGCCACATCCGCTCCGGCCAGCCGGCGCGCGCCCAGTCGACCACGGCTTCGAGGTACCTCATCGGAGTGCCCAGGTCATGCCAGTGCCGGTGGGTGATCATCGACTGCAGCGTCGCCCCTTCGTCGAGCATCGGCAGGTAGAGATTGCGGACGATGTCTGACTTCTGCGGCCCCACCTTCTCAAGGAGCTCCGGCGTAAAGACGTGGGCTCCGGCGAACACGTACCGCCGCGCCACCTCACTCCGCTCCGGATCCTCCGGCCAGAACGAGACGATCTCTCCCTCGTGGTTGATGCCGACGCCGCCGCCGAACGACGCCGGTGCGGGACGCGAGGCGAGCAGGAGGGTGGCTGGCGCGCCGCTCGTCAAGTGCTTGCGGACCAAGCGGCGCAGCGGCCACTGGCAGAGGCTGTCACCGTTGATCAGCAGGACGAGATCCGCCGGCGCGAAGAACTCGCGCAGCGGCCATAACGCGCCGAGCGTGCCGAGCAGCTCGGGCTCGTGCGACCAGGTGATCGGAATGCCAGCGATCACGTCGCCGAAGCGCTGGCGGATCTGATCGCCGAGGTGGTGGAGATTGACCGCCACCGCCTCGCATCCGACGGCGGCGAGCTGGGCCAAGGTGTGGCCGAGGATGGGGACGCCGGTGACCGGCAGCAGGGGCTTCGGCGTGAGCTCCGTCAGCGGACGGAGCCGTGTGCCGAGCCCCGCCGCGAGCACGAGGGCTCTCAGCCGCTTCCCCTGCATGCGTCTCCTGCTCAGCCGGAAGGGAGTTACTGACGGAACACCATCTCGGGAGGAGAATCCGGATGCGCCTTCAGATAGTCCTCGTACAGCCGGAGATATGAGCGCCTCTCGGCCTTGTCCACGTCAAAGCCGCAGCGCTTCGCCACGACCTCGGCGCGGTCCCCTTCGAACTCCGCGAAATCGCCGATCGGTGTATGGTCGAGCGCGATCGTCACGCCGCCGAGCTGCCATTCCTCCCGCATCTTCTGGTATCGGCGCACGACCTCGTAGCCGAGCCCCTCCAGCAGAGCGCGCGCCGCATCGGCGTTCTCGATCGTCACCTCGTGCTCCACGCGGACCTTCAGGTTGCCTTCGAGCCGCATCGGCCCCTTGAGGGTCAGGCGGGCCCGGCCCCCGTCGGTGCGCAGCCGCAGGATGCGCCCGGTCGACAGCAGCTCGTTATTGTGGTCCAGGATCCAGTTATCCTCGAAAGCCGACGGCCCGACCCTCTCCGCCTCCAGCTCGATGAGCCGCTCGCGGAGACGGTCGAGCTCTACTCCCGGAAACTTGATCTCCTTCTCGAGATTGTCCTTGCTCCTACTCATAGATCGCCCAGACGGTCCAGCAGCCGTGCCACGGAGCGGATGCCGTTATAAAAGTGGCTGATATTGAACTTCTCGTTGGGAGAATGCAGCCCGTCATCGTTCAGGCCGAAGCCCAGCAACAACACCGGCGCTCCCAGCACCGAGGCGAAGGTGGATACGATCGGGATCGACCCGCCCTCCCGAATCCGCACCGGCCGCGCTCCCCAGACCTCCTGCATCGCCTCCATCGCCGCGTCGACGATCGGCCCTTTCGCCTCCACCACCACCGGGTCGGCTCCGTGGAGGAGCTCCACCTCCACCGTCACGCCTTTGGGAGCGATCGACCGCACATAGTCGGTGAACAGCTTCGCGATCTTCTTCGGCTCCTGGTCCGGGACCAGGCGCATCGAGACCTTGGCGCCGCCCCACGAGGGGAGCACGGTCTTCGCGCCCTTCCCCATGTAGCCGCCGAAGATGCCGTTGACGTCGCAAGTCGGCCGCGCCCAGGTGCGCTCGCGCGTGGAGTACCCCTCCTCGCCGAACAGCTCGGCGACACCGAGCTCGCTCCGGTACTGGTTCTCGTCGAACGGCAGGCCGGCGAACTCCTTGCGCTCCCACTCCTCCAGCGGCCGCACGTCGTCATAGAAGCCGGGGATCAGGATCTTTCCGGTCTTCTCGTCGCGCAGCCTGGCGATGATCTGGCACAGGGCGTTGAGCGGATTGGTCACCGCGCCGCCGAACGTGCCCGAATGCAGGTCCCGGTTCGGACCGGTGACCTTGATCTCCATGTAGGAGAGCCCCTTGAGGCCGTAGATCAGCGACGGCTGTCCCGGCGCGTAGAGCGAAGTGTCCGAAATCATCACCGCGTCGGCGGCCAAGCGCTTGCCGCCGTCATCGCGCACGTAGCGGTCGATCGACTCGCCCCCCGCCTCCTCCTCGCCTTCGACCAGGAACTTGACGTTCACCGGCAGGCTCCCGCGCTCGGCGAGCATCGCGGCCACCGCCTTGACGTGGGTATACGACTGCCCCTTGTCGTCCGTCGAGCCGCGCGCCACCAGCTTGTCCCCTTCCACGGTCGGCTCGAACGGCGGATTGCGCCAGAGCTCCAGGGGATCGGCCGGCTGCACGTCGTAGTGGCCGTAGAACAGGACCGTCGGCTTGCCCGGCGCACCGAGCCACTCGGCGTAGACGAGAGGATGTCCCGCAGTCTGGATCCGCTCCGTCTTCAGGCTGGCGTCGCGCAGCTTGCCTTCCAGGAACTCCGCGGCGCGCAGGACCTCGGCTTTGTAGGCCGGATCGGTCGAGATCGAAGGGATACGGATGTAGTCCTTCAGCTCTTCGAGATATGTTTCTTTTTCAGCGTCAATCCGGGAGAGAACGTCCCGCGAATCGCTAGCCATTTCTTCAGCTCTCCTTTTCGCCCTCGGCGCTACCCCGCGGGAGTCTACCAGAGTCCTCCGGGCTGGCGAGGCGCCACAGGTTCACCGCATTGACCAGGAAGTGGGCAACCACCGGTCCGAGGAGATTGCCCCGCCACTCCATCAGGCCGCCGAACAGAAGCCCGGCGATCAGGGCGAACACGGTCCAGAGGCGGAAGGCCCGGCCCCGCCCGGTATGGAGCAGAGCGAACAGGATCGTCGCCGGCACCCACCCGAAGGTCCCCTGCACGGCGCCCCGGAAAAACAGCTCCTCGGCAAACCCGGAGAGCACGGCGAGGGCGATCACCTCCGTGCGGCCGAGCCGGCCGAGCACCGTGCCGAGCTGATCCTCCAGCTCCTGCGCCATGGGAAAGACCCGCTCGCTCCCCTTCCAGAGCCCGAGGAGGAGGAGCCCGGCACTGATGCCGAGGAGGAGGTCGAGCCACCACTCCCGTATGTCGATGAACAGACGGAGCGGGATGATCCCTTCGCGCAAGCCGATCCACACAGCGCCTCCCACGGCCAGCGCCATGTAGAGGCCCCAGGCCAGACGGTAGAGGCGTCCGGGCGCAGGGGACGGCAGGGCCGGGGAAGGTTCCAAGCGGCGGAAGCCTAGTCTTCGAAGCTCTTGCCCGTCTTCTTCCAGTCGGCCAGGAAGCGCTCCAGGCCGAGGTCGGTCAGCGGGTGCTTGAAGAGCTGCTCGAGGACCTTGAACGGCATGGTCGCCACGTCGGCGCCGAGCTGGGCCGACTGGACGATGTGGATGGGATGGCGGATCGAGGCCACCAGCACCTTGGTGTCGAAATCGAAGTTCTGGTAGATCGAGACGATCTCGTCGATGAGCTCCATGCCGTCCTCGCCCACGTCGTCGAGGCGGCCGACGAAGGGCGAGATGTAGGCCGCGCCGGCCTTCGCCGCGAGGAGCGCCTGGGCGGAGGAGAAGCAGAGCGTCACGTTACAGCGGATGCCCTCGTCGAGGAGCTTCGCCACGGACCGCAGCCCAGGCGGCGTGAGCGGCACCTTGACGACCACGTTCTCCGCGAGATCGGCCAGCCGGTGCGCCTGGTCCATCATCTCGTCGAACTCGGTGGCCAGGACCTCACCGGAGACCGGCCCCGGAACGAGCTTCGCGATCTCCTGGACTGTGGCCAGATAGTTCTTGCCCTGCTTGGCGATCAGCGAGGGATTGGTGGTGATGCCATCGACCAGACCCCATTCGAGGCCGGTCTCGATTTCTTTGATGTCGGCGGTGTCGAGAAAGAATTCCATGAACGGAGGTCCTCCGTGGGGAGATGGTTGGGAGCGGCGAGGCGAACGCCTCGCCGCTCCCAGAGTCTACACGGAGGAGCGCTCGGATGGCGGGAGGTTTCTTCAGTGCACCGTCTCGTCCGGCGGCCCGCCGTCGCCCTCGTCGTCTTCGAATCCCTCGCCTTCCTCCGCTTCGAGATCGAGATCGTCTTCGGGAATCGCCTCCAACAACAACTCGGGCTCAAGGACCTCGGCGAGATCGCCGTCCCCGTCACCTCCGTCGCCGCCGTTGGCTTCGACCAGGGCCTCTTCCTCGCGCTCGACCTTGGCGGTGGAGACGAGCCGGTCCTCTCCCGCCAGGTTCATCAGGCGGACGCCTTGCGTCGAGCGGCCGACCACGCGGACGCCCGAGACGTTGATGCGGATGATCATCCCTTCCTGGGTGATCAGCATCAGGCCGTCGCTCGCGGTGACGTGCCGCGCGCCGATGACCTCGCCGGTCTTCGGCGTCACCTTGAGGTTGATGATGCCGAGGCCGCCGCGGCTCTGCTTGCGGTAGTCCTCGACCGGCGTCCGCTTGCCGTAGCCGCGCTCGGTGACCGTGAGGATGTCGCCGTGCGGATCGAGCGCCTCCATGCCGACCACCCGGTCGCCTTTGCGCAGAGTGAGGCCGCGCACTCCGTACGTGGCCCGTCCCATGCCCCGGACGTCGCTCTCCGGGAAACGGATCGCGAAGCCTTTGGCCGTTGCGATGAGGATGTCCTTCTTGCCGTCCGTCTCGCGTACAGAGAGCAGTCGGTCCCCCTCGTCGATGTTGATGCCGATGATGCCGCCGACCCGCGGGTTGGCGTAGGCCGACAGCTCGGTTTTCTTGACCGTACCCTTTTCGGTGGTGAAGAGGAGATAACGGTCCTCCGGAAAGGTGCGAACGGCCACCGTCGTCGCGAGCCGCTCGTTCGGCTCCAGCTCGAGCAGGTTGACGATCGCCTTGCCGCGCGCCGCCGGCCCAGCCTCCGGGATCTCGTGCACCTTCAGCCAATGCACCCGGCCGCTCTCGGTGAACACCAGGATGTAGCTGTGCGCCGTCGCCACGTACAGGTGCTCGACGAAGTCGTCGTTCTTGGTCACCATGCCCGTGCGACCGCGGCCGCCCCGGTGTTGCGAACGATAGAGCGTGAGCGGCGAGCGCTTCACGTAGCCCGTGCGGGTCACCGTGATCACCATCGGCTCGTCCGCGATCAGATCCTCGATCGAGATGTCCGCCATTTCGGGCATGATCTCGGTGCGCCGCGGATCGCCGTAGGCCTCTTTGAGATCGGTCAGCTCGCGCTTGATCTCCTCCAGCACCAGACGGTCGGAAGCGAGGATCGCGCGCAGCCGTTCGATCAGGACCATCAGCTCGCGGTACTCCTCGACCACCTTCTCGCGCTCCAGGCCGGTCAGCCTCTGCAGACGCATGTCGAGGATCGCCTGGGCCTGGACCTCGCTCAAAACGAACCGCGTCATCAGGTTTTCGCGGGCCTCAGCCGGGGTGGCACTGGCGCGGATCGTGGCGATCACCTCGTCGAGATGATCCAAAGCCTTGAGGATGCCTTCCAAGATGTGCGCCCGCTCTTCGGCCTTGCGCAAGTCGTAGCGGGAACGCCGGATGATCACGGTCTTTCTGTGGTTCAGGAAGTGGAACAGCAGCTCCTTGAGCGTCATCACCTTCGGCTGGTTGTCGACGATCGCCAGCAGGATGATGCCGAAGGTGATCTGCATCTGGGTCATCTTGTACAGCGCGTTGAGGATGATCTCCGGCTGCTCGCCACGCTTGATATCGAGGACGATGCGGATGCCTTCGCGGTCGGACTCGTCACGCAGGTCCGAGATCCCTTCGAGCTTCTTCTCGCGAACCAGCTCGGCCATCCGTTCGATCAACTTCTTCTTGTTGACCTGATAGGGGATCTGGGTGACGATGATCGACTGCCGCTCACCTTTCGCGTGCGTTTCGATCTCGGCCTTGGCGCGGACCTGGATGATTCCGCGGCCGGTGTTGTAGGCCGAGTGGATGCCGAGCACTCCGTGGATGGTGCCCGCCGTGGGGAAATCCGGACCGGGGAGCACCTGCATCAGCTCGGGAATCGTCACGTCCGGGTTTTCGATGAGGAGCAAGAGTGCGTCCACCACCTCGCCCAGGTTGTGCGGCGGGATGTTGGTCGCCATGCCGACGGCGATGCCGGAGCTGCCGTTGACCAGGAGGTTGGGCACGCGCGCCGGCAGAACCAGCGGTTCCGTCTCCGAGCCGTCATAGTTCGGCCCCCAGTCGACGGTCTCCTTGTCGATGTCCTCGCGGATCATCTCCTCGGCGAGCTTGGTGAGGCGCACCTCGGTGTACCGCATGGCCGCCGGGTTGTCGCCGTCGAGAGAGCCGAAGTTGCCCTGGCCGTCGACCAGCAGATAGCGCATGGCGAAATCCTGAGCCATGCGCACCACGGTGTCGTAGATCGCCGAGTCGCCGTGCGGGTGATATTTACCCATTACGTCGCCGACGATGCGCGCCGACTTCTTGTACGGCCGGTCGGAGCGGTTGCCCGATTCCCACATGCCGTAGAGCACGCGGCGATGCACGGGCTTCAAGCCGTCGCGCACGTCGGGCAGCGCGCGGCCGATGATCACGCTCATGGCGTAATCGAGATAGCTGCGCCGCATCTCATCTTCGATGTCGACGGGAATCGGCTGCTCGAAGAGAGGATTCTGGTCCTGGTTGTCGCTCATAGTTTCAATTCAAGTCGAAGCTCGGCTGCGCGGCGCAAGCGCCGCGCAGCCCGCGGCAATTTTTATTTTATTTTTGGGATCTCTTCACGGTTTATTCTCTTCGGCTCCTGATCAACTGATCTCTTTGAGCTTCTCTACAACCCACTCTCGAATCAGGGCTTCCTTCTCGACTCCACGTGCCTTTGCCGTCTCGGCAACAGCTTCGACCTCTCCTGGCTCAAGACGAATGACCAAGGCTCTTCGTGGATTGGGCTCGAAGACCGGCTCGGTGACTTCCTCCAGTTGATCCAGATAGTCCGTCACGTCGTGAGTATCCCAGAAGTGGGCCAGTTCCTCGATTGAATCCGTCACGGGAAGCTTTTGGCTCTTCATCTCTTTTTCCTTCGCGAGAAGTATCGTCTCTCCTTGTCGGTCATCGGTCGGGCGGTCACAGGGAACCCATTGCCATCGGGAAACTCGATGACGATGCAGACCAGGTAGCGGCCGGCGTGAGTTTGCCCGAGGAGTTGATAAACAGGATTTGGTCCATGGGACTCCGTACGCGATGCGTGCGGCCTCCCGAAGCAAATCTCCCCAAACTCTTCGAGCTGAATTCCATGGCGACCTACGTGCCCAATGCGTTCGTCAGACCAGATCAGTCGCTTGATCCTCACACGCGCGAGTCTACACGACCTCGTGCGCGAAAGGCGCGATTACACATCCAGGTTCCGCACTTCCAGCGCATTCGCCTGGATGAACACGCGCCGGGGCTCGACCTCGTCGCCCATCAAGATGGTGAAGATCTGGTCGGCTTCGACGTCATCCTCGATCTGGACTCGCAGGAGCCGGCGCTTGGTGGGATCCATCGTGGTTTCCCAGAGCTGCGCCGGGTTCATTTCGCCGAGACCCTTGTAGCGCTGGATCGATAACCCTTTCTTGGCGCCTTCGTACAGTTTGTCGAGCGCCTCGTCCAGGCTTTCGTACACCGAGACCTGCTCGCCCTTGGTCAAGGTGAAGTGCGGCGCGGCCAGCGCTTCCAGACCGATCTGGTTGTTGACCAACGAGCGGTACTCGCCGCTGGTCAGCAGATGCCAATCGATCCGCGATTCGCGATCCACTCCGTCACGGCGGCTGGTGAAACGGATGAAGCTCGTTCCGTGCTCCTCGTCCTGACCGATCTGGACGTTGCGGAACCCGGCCTCTTCGATGCGGCGCGCCACGGCGTCGAGCCGCACCGGATCGGACAGCGAAGCCTTGTCGCGGATCTCTCCGCGCAGCGCGATCCGCAGCGCCTCCGCCGGGAAGCCGCGGGAGACCAGACGATCCATGTTCTGGCGGAACGCATCGATTTTTTCCAGGAAGAACGCGAGCTTCACTCCGGTCAGGCGGTTGCCGGTTCCATTCCCTCCGCCATTTCCACCGTTGTCGCCATTGTGGCTAATCTCCAGCTCCCACGCGTCCTTGATCCGCTCGACGAGATACGCCTGATACTCGCGGTCGTCCTTCAAATAGGTTTCGCTCTTGCCGTGCGAAACCTTGTAGAGCGGCGGCTGCGCGATGTAGAGATAGCCGCGGCGGATGATCTCTTCCATCTGCCGATAGAAAAAGGTCAGGATCAGCGTCCGGATGTGGCTGCCGTCGACGTCCGCGTCGCACATGATGATCAGCTTGTGATAGCGGAGCTTCGCGACGTCGAAGTCGTCCTTGCCGATCCCCGTGCCGAGAGCGATGATCATCGTCTTGATCTCGTCGGAGGAGAGCATCTTGTCGAAGCGCGCCCGCTCGACGTTCAGGATCTTGCCCTTGAGCGGCAGGATCGCCTGGAAGCGCCGGTCGCGGCCCTGCTTCGCCGAGCCGCCCGCGGAATCACCCTCCACCAGAAACAGCTCTGAGAGCTCCGGATTGCGCTCCGAACAGTCGGCGAGCTTACCGGGCAGGTTCATGCCGTCGAGAGCGCCCTTGCGCCGCGTCAGGTCCCGCGCCTTGCGCGCGGCCTCGCGGGCATGCGCCGCCTCGACGCACTTCTCGACGATCCGCCGCGCCACCCGCGGGTTCTCCTCCAGGAAGTTGGCGAGCCGATCGTTGACCGCCTGCTCGACCCAGCCCTTGATGTCGGAGGAGACCAGCTTGTCCTTGGTCTGCGACGAGAACTTCGGGTCCTTGATGCGCACCGACACGACCGCCGTCAGGCCTTCGCGGATGTCGTCACCCGTCAGGCCCTCCTTGAGCGCTTTCGCCAGCCCCGAGGACTGCGCATAGGCGTTGACCGTGCGCGTCAGGGCTCCCTTGAAGCCTTGGAGGTGCGTGCCGCCGTCTCGGTTGTTGATCGTGTTGGTGAAGCTGTAGATCAGCTCCTGATATCCGTCGTTCCACTGCAGGGCGACCTCGATCATCTCCGCACCGGTGCCGTCGTCCCGCGTATCCATCAGGTAGATGGGCGTCTCATGGAGCGGCTGCTTGTTGCGGTTGAGGTGCTCGACGAACGAGGAGATGCCGCCGGCATACGCGAATTCGGCCGACTTGTCGGTCCGCTCGTCGAGCAGACGAATGTGCACCCCACGGTTCAGGAACGACTGCTCGCGCAGGCGCTGCGCCAGAGTGTCGTAATGGAACTCCAGGATCGCGAAGATCTCGGGATCCGGCCAGAAACGAACCTTGGTGCCGGTCTTCTCGGACTTGCCGATGGCCTTGATCGGCTCCTCGGGAAGCCCCTTATGGTAGGTCTGGAACCAGACCTGGCCGTCGCGCTTGATTTCGAGCTCCAGAGTGTCGGACAGGGCGTTCACCACCGAGACGCCGACGCCGTGCAGACCGCCGGAAACCTTGTAGGAGTTCTTGTCGAACTTACCGCCGGAGTGGAGCTCGGTCATGATGACCTCGGCCGCCGACCGTCCCTCCTCCTTGTGGAGGTCCACCGGGATGCCGCGGCCGTCATCCTCGACGGTCACCGAGTTGTCGCTGTGGATGGTCACGTCGATGACGGAGCAATACCCCGCCTGCGCCTCGTCGATGGAGTTGTCGACGACCTCGAAGACCATGTGATGCAGACCGGAGGCATCGTCGGTGTCCCCAATGTACATGCCCGGGCGGGTGCGCACCGCCTCCAGGCCCTTGAGGACTCTGATGTTCTCCGCTGTATACGTTCCAGGATTGCTCAGAACCGGGTTATCCACTCTATCCTCACGCAGGAAGGACCCCTCAGAAGTGTGGGGGCCAGCAACAAGTAAATTATACCACAGACCGGGCCTCTATCCTAATCCTATAGGGCTGATTTTTCAACAACTTAGGACTGTCGAGGCGCGTGCCGGGAAGCTCAGGCGAGCGGTGGCGGGAAAAGCTCTGTTTCCCCCACATCGTTGATAACGCAAAAAAGGCGTAAAAGCTTCCCGGGAGGGTCCCGGTTGAACCCACGGTGGAGGACTTCACTCCAACGCCCGCAACCGCCCCTTTTCCATCTCCCAGGCCTTCCCCACCTCCAACGTCAACCACACCTGCGGACGGTTCGACGTGGCGATCACCTGCTCGACCTCCTCGAACACCCCCCACACCGCCGCGTGGGTCTGCGCCGAGAGCTCCGCGTCCGCATCGTCGAGGAGATAGACCGGACGCGTGCCGACCGCTTCCAGAGCGCGGCCGTGCGCGGCGAGGAGGAGGAGCGACAAGGCCTTGCGCTCGCCGGCGGAGGCGACGCGGCGGAGGTCGTGGCCTCCCCAGAGGATTTCGAGCTCGTCGCGGTGCGGACCGACGAGGGGGAGCTGACGGCGGCGCTCCCGCTCTTTGACTCTCTCCAGGTTTTCGGCGATCGCCTCCGCTCCGTCCAGCCCGTTACTTGGCGAGGGCCGGTAGCGGACCTCGATCGGAGGGAAGGCGAGGCCCGACTGTTCGAGCACGGCGGCGAGCGTCTCTCGCAGGCGCTCCACGTAGGTGTGGCGCAGGCGGATGACCTCGGCCGCCGCAGTGGCGAGGAGGTGGTTCCAGACTTCCAGCCCCTCGCCTCCCTGCAGCAGAAGCTCCCTTTTGTGGAGCAGGGCCCCGCGGTAGCGGTTCAGGGTCTCCAGGGACGACGCGCGGCTGCCCACGATGCCCCGGTCCATGAAGCGCCTCCTGGCGCGCGGCGGTCCCACCAGGACCTCGGCTTCCGCCCAGGTCCAGGCGACCACCGGGAGTGCCCCGAGGTGCTCGGCCAGGCTCGACGTCTTGCCATTGAGGGCACGCACCCGCTTGCCGTCGACCCAGCGCACCTCCAGAGAGGCGCGGCGGTCGGTCTCGACCTCCGCTTCCACGTGAAACATTGGCGAGCCATGGTGGCGGCAGTCCTCCAGACGGGCGGTACGGAAGCTCCGCGTCGTCGCCACGACGTAGATCGCCTCCAGCACGCTCGTCTTGCCGGCGCCGTTGCCGCCGAGAAGGAGGTGCGAGCCTGGAGCCGGACCCCACTTCAGGGGCTCCAGATTCCGAAAATGGCTCGCGGAGAGAATGGAGAGCACAACCTGCCGAGGTCAGATCCGCATCGGCATGATCACACACAGATACCGCACGTCCGGCCCCTCGAAGGGGTAGGCGACGCACTGCGTGTTCTCGTCCTTCAGCTCGAGGCGGATCCGTTCGGTGTCGACCGCGGCGAGGAAGTGGGACAGATAGTCCGGGTTGATCCCCAGCCGGAACTCCGGCCCGTCGTAGTCGCAAGCCACCTCTTCCGTCGCCTCGCCGAGGTCCGGGTTGGCCGCGGAGATGGTCATCTGCTCTGGACCGAACTGGAGGCGCACGGCGCGCGCCCGGTCGCCGGTCAGCAGCGCGACGCGCTGGACGGCGTCAGACAGGGTCTTGCGCTCGAAGAGTATTTTCTTGTCGTTGTCCTTCGCGATCACCCGCTCGTAGTCGGGGAACGTCCCCTCCAGGATGCGGCAAATCAGCTCGCGCCGGCCGAGGCGGAACGACAGGTGGTGCTCGCCGCGGCGGTATTCGAGCTTGCCGTCCCCCTCCAGCCGCTGCAGCTCCTGTAAGGCCTTGCGGGGCACCAGCACCGCGTCGTCGCCGTTGCTCGCTTCGAGCTTGCCCTCGACCAGGGCGAGCCGGTGGCCGTCCGTCGCCACCATCTCGACCGAGCCGTTCTTCAGCTTGAGGAGCGCCCCGTTGAGCTGGAAGCGCGACTCCTCGGCCGAAACGGCGAACAGGATCTTGGAGATCATCCGGCGGAACTCCCCGAAGGGGATCCCCACGTTGCCCTCCTCGTCCACCCCAGGCAGGGTGGGGAAGTCGTCGGGCGAGAGGCCGTGGATCTTGAAACGCGACCGGCCGGCGCGGATGGTCAGCTCGCGCGGCTCGTCCTGGGTCAGCAGAACCTCCTCGGCCGTCAGCGAACGAATGATCTCGACGAGCTTCTTGGCCTGGACGGCGACGCCGCCCTCGCGCTTGATTTCCGTATCGCACCACGACGTCAGGGACACGTCGAGGTCGGTCGCGGCCAGGTGGAGCTTGTCCTCGCGGGCGGTCAGCAGCAGGTGCGAGAGGACGGGGATGGTCGTCTTGCGCTCGACGATCCCCTGCATCGGGACGAGCTCACCCAGGAATTCACTGCGATTGAGGCGGATCTCCATTCTCTTCTCCGTCTAGAGGGAGAGAATATATAACATAGATAGACGGAGCCGTAGTAGGGGCTGTGGAAGCTGCGGAAAGCTCCCGAAGTGGTTGACCGGCCGAAGTTTGCCCATCCGGAACCACCCTGTGTGGAAGCTGCGGAGGGGCTGTGGATTCTGTGGAAGGATTTCCGTCGGCGTAAAATTTTCCGCAGTTTCCTCCACACGACCTCTCAGGGAGGCCTCCGCAGTCTTCCCACAGCTTTTCCGGTGGGCCCCAGGGGGAACCTGCCGGTCTCTGGGTGTCAAGGAAAGCAAAACGGATGCCGGCCCCGGGGGTGGGGGGCCCCTACCCGAACAGCTGCTCCAGCCCCTGGAGCACCCGGTCGAGATCCGCGTCCTTGGGCCGCCGCTCTTCGATGTCCTTGACGGAGTACATGACGGTCGAGTGGTGCTTGTCGTTGAAAAGTTTGCCGATCTCGGGGTAGGAGAGCTCGGACAAATGACGCAGCAGGTACATGGCGATCTTCCGGGGGAAGACGACCTGCTGCGAGTTGCTCTTGCTCTTGATCTCCGGAACTTTGAGGTGGTAGTGCTTCGCCACCGCCTTGACGATCTCGTTGGCGTTCGGCTTCTTTCCCTCTTCCGGCAGGATGTCCTTAAGCGTCTCCCGCGCCAGGCCGGCGGACATCGGCTTGCCGGTCAGCGAGGAGAAGGCGATCACCCGGTTGAGCAGCCCCTCGAGCTCGCGGATGTTCGAACGCACCTGCTGCGCGATGAACTCCGCCACCTCGTCCGGCAGTCCGACGTTCTCCACGTAGGCTTTGCGCTGGAGGATCGCCACCTTCGTCTCCAGATCCGGCGGCTGGATGTCGGCGATCAGCCCCCACTCGAACCGGCTGCGCAGACGCTCCTCTAACGTCGGGATGTTCCGCGGCGAGGAGTCCGACGAGAGGATGATCTGCTTCTGGCTCGTGTACAAGGTGTTGAATGTATGGAAGAACTCCTCCTGCGTCCGCTCCTTGTTGGCGATGAACTGCACGTCGTCGATCATCAGGACGTCGATCGTGCGGTAGCGCTCCCGGAACGCCGGCATGCGGTCGAAGCGGATGGAGTTGATCAGCTCGTTCACGAACTGCTCGGCGGCCAGATAGAGGACGCGGAGCTGCGGCCGGCTGCGCAGGATCTCGTGGCCGATCGCATGCAGCAGGTGGGTCTTGCCCAGACCGACGCCGCCATACAGGAAGAGCGGGTTGTAGCTGTGCGACGGGTTCTCCGCTACCGCCTTGGCCGCGGCGTGGGCGAACTCGTTCGACTTGCCCACCACGAAGGTCTTGAACAGGTACTTCGGATTGAAGTGCGAAGGCGTCAGGATCTCGTCCGCCGAGACCTCCTGCCCTTCCTCTTCTTCCAAGGAGAAGTGGACCTCGAACCGGGGTCCGTTGAGACCCGAAAGAGCCCGGTCCACCGTCGGCCGGTAGCTCTCCTCCAACGTATGGAGGAACCGTGAGTTGGGCGCCACCAGAACCAGGCGGTCCTGCCCTTCGTCGCGCACCTTCAACGGCAGAAACCAGGTCGCGAACTCCTCCGGATCAAGCTCCTGCTGGAGCTGCTTCTGGAGGGTCGACCAGAGGGATTGAGCCATGACACCTCGGACGTACAGATAGTCGGAATCCGCAGATTTTCCACAGGCTGTGGAAATTCAACCCTCTGGGCAGGAGCTTGCTTACGGCGGAATCAGCAGCAACAACTGGCTGGATCATACCACAGCCGAATCGGGCTGCAACCCCCTTTTGA
>Ga0126309_10000063_pt1 | contig 35205 bp, 32 predicted proteins | sample Plot56_FD_92541 | JGI IMG/M metagenome (GOLD analysis project Ga0126309, IMG submission 92541) | Serpentine soil microbial communities from UC McLaughlin Reserve, CA, USA - Plot56 | ecosystem: Environmental > Terrestrial > Soil > Grasslands | place: USA: UC McLaughlin Reserve, Lake County...
CGCGACGTGCAGGGACACCAGAGCCAAAGAGACAACAAGGGAGCCCTCCAAGAGAACGGCGAATCAACCCTCGTAGCCCCCAACCTCAACAACTCAGCCTCATCCTGGCGCGCAGGCTCCTAGCTGCTTGCTGGCAGCGAGTTCTACCTGCTGCTTCTGTGTCAACTCCACCGCCACCTGATTAAGGCTGCGCAGGAGATCAGGTAATCCTTGGAGGGCGGAGAGCGTTTGCGCGGCTTGGCGCCACTCAGAATACGAGCCCTCTTGCGCGGACTGCACCATGGCCTGCAATCGCGCGCGGAAGCGATCGATGTGCCGAGGGTTAACGGCTGTGAGGTTTCCCAAGCCATCAACTGTAGCCGTTAGCGTCTGCGAGAGGTCTCGAAATTCTGTTAGTGCCTCAGTTGACAACGTTCCAAGGAGCCTAAGGCTATCTGGCCGATGTGCCGCGAGATCAGGAGTAGAGGCCGCTACGACAAACAGCCGCGGATCCTGGCGAACCGCGCGCGCCATTAGGGAAAATCCCACTTCTACGTTGCCGGCAAGAATTGCGTATATACCTAGCTGGAGGATGCGGCGTGGCGTGGGGAGAATGGCCGTGGACTGCTGAGCATGCTCGAAAGCCTTGGGGTACTCGCGAGTCGCATAGTGGATCCGCGCAACATGCCAGAGGGCGTCGGCTCTCGCTTGCCTGTCGAGGTTCGGAGGGAGGGTAAGTGCATCATGGACGAAGCCCAAAGCCTGTGACGCATTTCCCTTCCGCAGCTCAACGGCGCTGAGGTTCATTAAGATTTGGTAGTCGGTGTTGTCAAGCCTAAAGGCAAGATTGAAACGCTCTTCGGCCTGTTCGAGCTTGTTATTGACCAGATTTCGGACTCCTTGGTTAAGCAGTTCGCGAGCCTCCGTACTACGAGGCAGCTTCAACACGGCGAGCATCTGCTCGGATACGGCCCGCATTTGAGCCAGTTCCCAGCGGATCTCTCCAAGCTCGCCAGATATCCGTTCACCAAGGTCGCCGATCGCAGTAGCCACAGCTTCGACCCCTCCTTGGATCGCTTCCTCAAGGCGCTCGGTCTGGACCCCGAGTTCCCGACAGATGGCGTCCGCTCCGGCAACGTTGCTTTCGACGATGGCCTTGGCGGCTTCCCTCTGTTCAAGCATCTGTACCTTGGCGAGAGAGAGCATCTCCCTATGGCGCGCTGGCGCGCCTAGGTCAGCCTCTGACCCATAGATCGAAAGGTCGGCGAAGTTGCCGTATGTGTAGCGGCGGACGAGTGTGTCGGTCAATGCGAGTGCCTCCTGTAGCTGTGGTGCGGGTACATAGTTGTTCTGCCGAGCGTCGAACATCTGCCTTTACCACGACGTATAATCCCCAACCCTTTATACGTCAACTCACTGGCTTATCCGACTCCTCGCCCTGACCTCCGTCCCTGACCACGTCGGATAACGGACCCCAGTTTGGGGCCCGGTCGGGCCGTTTGGCTGTCGATGTCCTGTCGTGTCAGCGCCTCGGGACGCGGAGCCAGGTTGCCTCGATGTCCTTTCCAATCAGCCGGTTGCTTCGAGATTAGCCGAGTTGCTAAGGCACGTCAATAACATTGCCTGGGGCTAAGCGCAATTCTCGCTGGCGTGCTTGGGGACAGCCGCCGGCCGGCACCTCGTCGGTAAGCCTTCGAGCACGAGGGCTGGGCATCGCCCTCTCGGGCCTCCGTCCCATTGTCTTGATGATCCGGCGGCGCGAGATTTGGCATGATCAACGAGCCATCTTCCTCTTCCCTTCAAGCCAACTATCTCCCGTGGATTGTGCAGGTTACGCCCGTCTCGGCGCGATTGGCCATTTTGGGGGCTTGCGCTCCTCGGGTCAAGCTGCACTCAGCAAACGCCGGAGTCATGACGACGCCGGCGAACACGCCCGATCGGGCCCAACGAAAGGACAACACCATGGCTGGCAAGTCGTATCCGGTGATTGTGAAGAATCTGGAGCTGCGGAAGAAGGCGGTGACGGCGAACCGCGAGGAGCTGCCTCACCTGGAGGAACCCCTGGCCAAGATCGATGGGGTGCTGAGCGATGTGAAGGACCTCACGGCGCAGCAGGCGAGCCTCTCTGCCACCAAGCAGGACATCTCGAAGAGGATCGCGGAACGCATGCGGGAAGGGGAGCGCTTGATGGCGTTCGTGGATGCCTGTGTCCGGCAGCGCTACGGAAACCGGTCGGAGAAGCTCGTGGAGTTCGGTCTGCAGCCCTTCCGCCCGCAGCCGCGGCTCCGCCTGGTCGGGCCGGACGGCGAGCCGGTGAAGCGCCGCTCCAAGAAGGCGGAGCCGCCGGCGCCGCCGGAGAGCCAGTAGTCCTCGCGATTGCCCGGTCCCTCAGGGGCGTGGCCACAGGCCGCGCCCCTTTTTCTTGTCTCCTCGCCTCCCCGACCGGAACCAGTCTCCACGCGACGGCAGCCAGCGTCGGCCCGACCGTGGAAAGGCTGAGCCTGACCGTGGTCGGCCTCAACCTGACCGTGGAAAGATAGAGCTTGACCAGGGTCAGCCTCGACCTGACCAGGGCCAGGCTCGACTCGACCGGAGTCAGGTTGAACCTCACCGCGGAAAGATTGAGCCTGCCGGTGGTCAACCTCAACCTGACCGGAGTCAGCTTGAACCTGACCACGGAAAGGTTGAGCCTGGCCGCGGTCAAGCTCGACTCGACCGGAGTCAGATTGGACCTGGCCCCTCCCATCTCCGATCCTCTCGATCCTTTCCCCCCAATGTAGAGACGCCCCGTGGGGCCGCGGTCCCAGGGGGGTGCGCCGGTGTCTGCCGGGTCCCTCAGGGGCGTGGCCGCGGCACCCGCCAGGGGTCGAGACCCCTGGCTACCGACGAAAAAGCCGCCCACTGAAGGGGCGGGACGGGGGCGTCGTCCCCTTGGGGACGATTGGTGGCGTTCGGTAGCCAGGGGTTTCAACCCCTGGTGAGGGTGGGCTGCCCGGAGGCCGGGCAGGTTGCCTACCCTCTTGCCCTTCCTTCTCTATAATGGCTCCCCGTGTCAGAGAACCTACCTGAGCTGACCCCGAGACCCTCATGAAAATCGCCGTCATCGGTGGTGGCCCAGCGGGGCTCTACTTCGCCCTGCTCATGAAGAAGGCGGACTCGGCGCATGAGGTCGTGCTCCTGGAGCGCAACCCTCCCGACGCTACGTTCGGCTGGGGCGTCGTCTTCTCCGACCAGACCCTCGGCAACTTCAAGCTGGCCGATCCCGAGTCTTTCCAGGAGATCTCGGACAACTTCGCGCGCTGGGACGACATCGACATCCACGTCCGGGGACGGACGATCACCTCCGGCGGCCATGGCTTCGCCGGGATCGCGCGGGTCAAGCTCCTGGAGATCCTCCAGCGCCGGGCGGTCGCGCTCGGCGCCGAGATCCGCTTCGGGGTCGAGGTCCAGGATGATTCGGATCTCCCCGCGCTCGGGCTCGCGGACGCGGACCTGATCCTCGCCGCCGATGGGGTCAACAGCGCGGTCCGCCGCAAGCATGCCGAGCACTTCAAGCCCGACGTCGTCTACGGCAAGGCGAAGTTCATCTGGCTCGGCACCACCCGCCCGTTCGACGCCTTCACCTTCGCCTTCGCCGAGAACGATGCCGGGGTCTTCCAGGCCCACGCCTACCGCTTCAGCGACAAGCTCTCGGCCTTCATCGTGGAGTGCGACGAGCTGTCCTGGCGCAATCACGGGTTCGACCGGATGGACATCGACGCCACGGCCGCCGCCTGCGAAGAGATGTTCGCCCCCTGGCTCCAGGGGCACCGGCTGATGGCCAACATCCCGCCGCACCAGCGCGCCGCGCCCTGGCTCAACTTCCCGCGCGTCCACTGTGCCCGCTGGTGGCACAAGAACATCGTCCTCATCGGCGACGCGGCCCACACGGCCCACTTCTCCATCGGCTCGGGCACCAAGCTCGCCATGGAGGACGCCATCGGCCTCGTCCGGATCCTCAACCAGGAGCCGGACTTACCGAAGGCGCTCCAGGCCTACGAGGAGGAGCGGCGGACGGAGGCCCTGCGGCTGCAGAACGCCGCGCGCAATTCCATGGAGTGGTTCGAGAACGTCCGGCGCTACATCCGGCTGGACCCCGAGCAGCTCTCCTACAGCCTGCTCACCCGCAGCCAGCGCGTGAGCCACGAGAACCTGCGCCTGCGCGACCGCAACTATCTCGAAGGGGTGGAGCGCTGGTTCGCCAGCCGCGCGAGCCGCCGCGAGGTGGCGGTCCCCAAGGCGCCGCCGCCCCTCTTCACCCCGTTCACCCTGCGCGGCATGACGGTCGAGAACCGGGTCGTGGTCTCCCCCATGGACATGTACAGCGCCGGGGACGGGCTGCCGAATGATTTCCACCTGGTCCATCTGGGCTCCCGCGCCCTGGGTGGCGCCGGCCTGCTCGTGACCGAGATGACCTGCGTTTCCGCCGAGGGACGCATCACCCTCGGCTGCACCGGGATGTACCGGCCCGACCACATGGCGGCGTGGCGGCGGATCACCAACTTCGTCCACCAGTGGAGCCGCGCGAAGATCTGCCTGCAGCTCGGCCACTCCGGCGCCAAAGGCTCGACCAAGCTGATGTGGGAAGGGATGGACGAGCCGCTCACGACGGAGGGCTGGCCCGTGATGGCCGCCTCGGCCGTTCCGTTCAAGCGAGGCATGCAGGTCCCTCGCGAAATGACCCGGGAGGACATGGACAAGGTGCGGGGCCAGTTCGTGCGCGCCACCGAGATGGCGATCGAGGCGGAATTCGACATGGTCGAGCTCCACTGCGCCCACGGCTATCTCCTATCCGGCTTCATCACGCCGCTCTCGAACCGGCGGACCGACGAGTACGGCGGACCGCTGGAGAACCGTCTCCGCTTCCCCCTGGAGGTCTTCCGCGCCATGCGCGAGGTGTGGCCGCAGGACCGCCCCATGTCGGTGCGCATCTCGGCGACGGACTGGGTGGAAGGAGGGATTGACGGCGCCGACGCGGTGGAGATCGCCCGGGCGTTCCACCTGGCCGGCGTGGACATCATCCACGTCTCGGCCGGGCAGACCTCGCCGCAGGCCCGGCCGGTCTATGGCCGTATGTTCCAGACCCCCTTCTCGGACCGCATCCGGAACGAGACCGGGATGCCGACGATCGCCGTGGGCAACATCACCGATCCCGACCAGGTGAACTCGATCATCGCCGCCGGCCGCGCCGACCTCTGCGCCCTGGCCCGGCCTCACCTGGCCGATCCGTTCTGGACTCTCCACGCCGCGGCCCAGCTCGGCTACACGGCCCAGCCCTGGCCGGTGCAGTACCTCACCGGGAAAGAACAGCTCGAGCGGACGTTGGAGCGGCAGCGGCAGGCGGAGCTGCTGGGGACGAGCACGACATGAGCCCTCACCCCCGGCCCCTCTCCCGCAAGCGGGAGAGGGGTGAAAAGCCCTCATTCCGGAGCCTTGCCTTTGCTGTGCTCCCCTCTCTCGCTTGCGGGAGAGGGGCCGGGGGTGAGGGCTCACAGCTGCGGATGCCACAACGCTCTCCGGAGGCCTTCCTTTGAACAACCGCATCCCCCTGGAGGACATCCAGCCGCGGAGCTTCGGCTGGAGCGTCGAGGACCGGGTCGCCACGGTGACCCTCGACCGGCCGGAGCGGAAGAACCCGCTCTCCTTCGAGTCCTACCGCGAGCTGTCCGACACCTTCCACCGGCTCCGGCACGTGGAGGAGGTCAAGGCCGTGGTCCTGACCGGCGCCGGCGAGAACTTCTGCTCGGGGGGGGACGTCCACGAGATCATCGGGCCGCTGGTGCAGATGCGCGAGGAGAAGCGCATGGATCGGCTCCTGGAATTCACGCGCCTGACCGGCGAGCTCGTCCTCACGATGCGCCACTGCCCGCAGCCAGTCATCGCGGCGGTCGACGGCATCTGCGCCGGGGCCGGCGCGATCCTCGCCATGGCCTCGGACCTGCGCCTCGGCACGCCGCGCAGCCGTGTCGCGTTCCTCTTCACGCGCGTCGGCCTCTCCGGGGCGGACATGGGCGCCTGCGCCATCCTGCCGCGGATCATCGGCCAGGGCCGCGCCTCCGAGCTCCTCTACACCGGCCGCTTCATGGAAGCCGAAGAAGCCGAGCGCTGGGGCTTCTACAACCGCCTGGTGCCGCCGGAGCGGCTGCTCGACGAGGTGCGCGCTCTCGCCCATTCCATCGCCCACGGCCCGACCTTCGCTCACGCCATGACCAAGAACCAGCTCCACCAGGAGTGGGGCATGGGCGTCGACGAGGCGATCGAAGCCGAGGCGCAGGCCCAGGCGATCTGCATGCAGACCGAAGACTTCGCCCGCGCCTTCCGGGCGTTCGCGGCGAAGGAGAAGCCGGTCTTCGAGGGGAATTGACGCGACGGATGCCCGACCCCACCTTCCTCCACTGGCCCTTCTTCGACGACGCGCATCGCGCGTTGGCCCGGGACCTGGACGCCTGGTGCCAGGCGGAGATCGCTCCTCTGGAGGGACGGGAGGACGAGGATCTCGACGGCACCTGCCGCGAGATCGTCCGCCGGCTCGGGGATGGAGGCTGGCTCCGTCACGCCGTCCCCAGCCCCTGGGGCGGCTTGCGCGAGCGGCTCGACGTCCGCTCCCTCTGCCTGGTGCGCGAGACCCTCGCCCGCCATTCCGGGCTCGCCGACTTCGTCTTTGCCCTGCAGGGCCTCGGCTCCGGAGCGATCTCCCTGTTCGGATCGGAGGAGCAACGGAGCGCTTGGCTGCCGCGAGTGGCCTCCGGCCAGGCGATCCCCGCCTTCGCGCTCTCCGAATCCGAAGCCGGCTCGGACGTCGCCGCGATGCAGACGTCGGCCCGCCGCGACGGCGACGGCTGGGTGATCGACGGCGAGAAGACCTGGATCTCCAACGCCGGCCTGGCCCATATCTATACCGTCTTCTGCCGCCTGCCCGAAGCCGGCGAGAAAGCGTTTGCCGCCTTCGTCGTCGAGGCGGACAATCCTGGCCTCACCGTGCCGGCCCGCATCGACGTCATCGCGCCGCACCCCTTGGGGACTGTGGCCTTCCGCGAGTGCCGCGTGCCGGCCGAAGCCCTGGTCGGAGAGCCGGGCAAAGGGCTCAAGGTGGCGCTCGCCACGCTCGACGTCTTTCGTTCTACAGTCGGCGCCGCGGCCTTGGGATTCGCCCGCCGAGCTCTCGACGAATCGGTGGCCCACACCATCAGGCGCAGCGCCTTCGGGCAACGTCTCGCCGACTTCCAGATGATCCAGGCCAAGCTCGCCGACATGGCCCTGGACGTGGACGCCTCGGCGCTCCTGGTTTACCGCGCCGCCTGGACGCGCGACGCCGGGGCCGAGCGCGTCACCCGCGAGGCCGCGATGGCGAAGCTCTTCTCGACCGAAGCGGCGCAGCGGGTCATCGACGAGGCCGTGCAGCTCTTCGGAGGCCGCGGCGTCGTCTCGGGCGCGCCGGTCGAGCGGCTCTACAGGGAGGTCCGGGCTCTGCGCATCTACGAGGGAACCAGCGAAATCCAGCGGCTCGTCATCGCCGGCCAGCTCCTGGCCGACACGACGGGAGGAAAAGAATGACCGCCCCGTGCGTCATTTGAGCAGACTGATGATATGCCGAGCCAGGTGCTCCTTGATTTCTCGATGACGCGGAACCGGTTGGGAGATACCCGTGGCAGGATTGCGGTACCAGTCGTGCTTGCCACCATGGCGCACCAGAATGCAGCCCATCCCTTGAATGGTCTTGATCAGGTCCGCCCTCTTCACGAGACCATCAACTCCCCCACTTTGCGTACCCCAGGGATCACACCGCTGGTGAGATCCTCATACAGATCCTTGAGGTGCTCCTTGAGGTCGTCGAGACTTTCCCCCTGCGACCAGTAGTCCGGGTACTCCTGAATGTACCCGAGCCAGCCACCCTCCTCTTCCCAGTAGACGATGCTGACCTTTTGCATGAAAGACCCTCCAACGTAGCTGATTGTACCCTGGGTATTCCGCTCCGTGGGTCCTGAAGGAAAGGAGATAGACTCTCCCCCTGACATGTGCCGCGCGTCGCCCGGAGCCGAGGCCGGACGGCGCCGCCGACCAGGAGGCATGATCCATGGCCGAACCGCAAAGCGTGCTCCAGCAGACCTCGCCGGCCGAGCCCAGCGCTCACGTGGACACCTTCTGCCGCGATGCGCTGCCGCCGCGCGAGCTCTGGCCGGAGATGCGCTACGACACTCTGCCGGACCTCCTTGCCTACCCTTCGCGCCTCAACTGCGCCGCCGAGCTTCTCGACAAAATGGTCGAGGCCGGCTGCGGCGACCGCACGGTCTTCCACTTCCAGGGCGGGCACTGGACTTACCGCCAGCTTCTGGAGACCGCGAACCGGATCGCCCATGTCCTGGTGGAGGATCTGGGCGTGGTGCCGGGCAACCGCGTGCTGCTGCGCGGGCCGAACAATCCCATGATGGCGGCCTGCTGGTTCGCCGTGCTCAAGGCCGGCGGCGTGGTGGTCTGCACCATGCCGCTCCTGCGCGTGCGGGAGCTGACCTTCATCGCCGACAAGGCGAAGATCAGCCTCGCGCTCTGCGATTCCCGGGTGGCCCCCGAATGCGAGCAGGCGATGTCGACCACGGCGAACGGCAGGCCGCGCGAGAACGCGCGCGTCATCCTCTTCCATACCGCCCAGCCCGGCTCCCTGGAATCGCTGATGCGCGGCAAGCCTGCGCACTTCGACAACTGCGACACGGCAGGCGACGACACCGCCCTCATCGCTTTCACCTCCGGCACGACCGGACAGGGCAAGGGGACCATGCACTTCCACCGCGACGTGCTGGCGGCCTGCGACTGCTTCCCGCGCTACGTCCTCAAAGCCGATCCGGACGACATCTTCTGCGGCTCGCCGCCGCTCGCCTTCACCTACGGCCTCGGAGGGCTCCTCCTGTTCCCGATGCGCATCGGCGCCTCGTCTCTGCTCCTGGAACAGGCCGCGCCGCCGCAGCTCCTCCAGGGCATCCAGGACCACCGCGCCACCATCTGCTTCACCGCGCCCACCGCCTACCGTGCCATGGCCAGCCTGGTGCAAGGCTTCGACATCGGGAGCCTCCGCAAGTGCGTCTCGGCCGGCGAGACGCTGCCCAAAGCGACGTTCGAGCAATGGCAACAAGAGACGGGCCTCCAGATCATCGACGGCATCGGCTCGACCGAGATGCTCCACATGTTCATCGGCTCGTCCGGCGACGACATCCGCCCCGGCTCGACGGGCAAGATCGTCCCCGGCTATGAGGCGAGAGTGGTCGATGATGACGGGAACGAGGTGCCGGCCGGCACCATCGGCCGCCTGGCCGTGAAAGGACCAACGGGCTGCCGCTATCTCGACTATCTGGAGCGACAGCGGGCGTACGTCGAGAACGGCTGGAATCTGACCGGCGACTCCTACATCCAGGATGAGGACGGCTACTTCTGGTACCAGGCCCGCACGGACGACATGATCATCTCGGCGGGGAACAACATCTCGGGACCGGAGGTGGAAGGAGTCCTGCTCGACCATCCCGCCGTCTCTGAGTGCGGCGTGGTCGGTGTTCCCGACGAGGCCCGGGGCCACATCGTCAAAGCCTTCATCGTCCTGCGTCCCGGCTTTACCGCCGGTCCCAAGCTGGTCGAGGAGCTCCAAGCCTTCGTGAAGGCCGAGATCGCGCCCTACAAGTACCCGCGGGCCATCGAGTTCGTCGACAGCCTCCCCCGCACGTTGACCGGCAAGCTCCAGCGCTTCCACCTGCGGGAGAGGGAGCAGTGAGCGAGGCTGACAAAGAGGACGACTTCGAGATCCTCCAACCCGCCGGCTGGGCGAAGCCTCTCGGTTATGCCAACGGCATCGCCGCCACCGGCCGACACGTCTTCGTCGCCGGCCAGATCGGCTGGAACCCGGCGACCTGTCAGATCGAGACAGACGATTTCGCGGCGCAGGTAGCGCAGGCGCTGCGAAACATCGCCGACGTCCTGCGCGAAGCCGGCGCCGAGCCGCGGCACGTGGTCCGGATGACCTGGTACATCACCGACAAGGCGGCGTATCTGGACTCGCGGAAGGAGATCGGTCGGGCGTGGCGCGAGGTGATGGGGCGGCACTTCCCGGCGATGGCCGTCGTTGTGGTGAGCGCGCTGATCGAGGATCGGGCGAAGGTGGAGATCGAGGCGACGGCGGTGGTGGGGGATAGCTGATGAACGGAGCTACAATTTCCTCATGACGCCTCCCGACGACAGGCTCCAGGAGCGGATCCGCGAGCTGACATTGACCTGTCAGGAAGTGCTGCTCCACGGGACGCTGGCGAACGTTCAGGCCGTCTTCCTCTACGGGAGCGCCCTCGGGGAGGGATTCCGGCCGGACAGCGACGTCGACATCGCCGTGCTCGACCGGTCGGACAAGCGGCTCACCTGGGCCGAGCAGGCGCGGCTGATGGACCTTCTGGAGAGGACGACCGGGCAGGGCATCGATCTGCGGATGCTCCGGGACAGCCCCCTGTCCCATCAGGTTGACATCCTGGAAAACGGCATCCGCATCTGGACCGGAGATCCGGCAGAAGCTGATCACTACAGCCATGAAGTCTTCGACTCCTGGCACCGACAGGCGCACCTGAACGAGGAAGAGTGGATATCCACTCTGCGCCGTCTGGGAAATTCGGCCCGATCTTGAGCGACGTCAACCGGGAGTACCTGCTCGAACAGTTCCGCCTGATGGAGGAGTACCTCCAGAGGGCTCGGGGAATCGCCAGTCGTTCCCGCGAAGCGTTTCTTGCCGATCCGATCGCCGTCGACGCGAGCGTACGGCAACTCACGGTCCTCTTCGAGACATCGCACAACATTGCCAAACACCTCGTCTCCCGCTTCGGTTGGCGTGCGCCCGCGAGCAAGGCGGAAACCTTCGAAATCCTCGCTGAGCAGGAAGTGATCTCTAACGATTTACGGCGATGCATTCCGCGAAGCCTCCAGGTTCCGCAATCTGGTGGTCTACCAAACCGCCATCCTAGAAGAGGAGATCGTGTACCAGGTGTTGCAGGAGAACCTGTCGGACTTCGAGGCGTTCACCGCGGCCGTGGCGCAATGGCTCAGCCATCAGGAAGTTTAAGGCCATCCACCTCCTCCACCGCCCGGCGAAACGCCGCGGGATCGATCGCCGGATACCGATACAGGTGAGGCTCGATCTGCTCGAAGCGCCGGCGGAGCTCCTCCCGCTCGACCAAGCCGCGAGCCAGCATCTCCCGCACGTCCGTTAGATCCTGGGCATGGCCGCGCTGGATCTTCGAAAGGGCCTGAGCGTAGAAGTCGTAGTGGTAGAAGGAAAGACGACCTTCGCGCGTGATGAAGAGGCTGCGCTCTTGCCAGCCCGGGATCTCAGGGATGAACTGGTCAGGGGCCGCCAGCTCGATGTTGACTTCCAGCTTGTCCTTGATTTGTGGGAGGGCGCGGAAGAGCCGGTCGGACTCCGGCTCCATCTTGATGTCCACGTCGATGGTGCTCATCCGCCAGCCCAGAAGGACCGCGGTCGCACCTCCTGTGAAGTAGAGGCGGACATCGCCTTCAGTCTCCCGCCCCAACTCCTTCATGAAGCGGTGGATCCGCTCCGCGTCTACAGGCCGGCGCATTCCGCTGCGTTCTCGAAGCTGACGAGCCGCCGGAGGAGGGCGTTGTACCGGGAGTGTGCCGAGTCGGAGTCGGTTTCCGCCAGCCGCTCGTAGAGGCGGTGCTCCGGTGAAGGGATCACGGCTTCCGGCACCGGCAAGCCGATCCTGCGAAGGCGGGGAGCGCCGATCGAGACCAGGAGCGCAGGAACGGACTCGACCCCGCGGGCGAGATCAGCGAGACCTTCCTGCACCAGGTCACCTCCGGGAAAGGCTGTCAGCATCATGCCTCGCAGTATACGTCTACAGCCCGTAGAGCCGCATTCTTGCTTTGAGGGTGTTGCGAGTTGGCGCGGAGCCCGGGGCGAGCGCGGAATGGGCCGGGGCGACGACAGATGAGAACGGGGCGGACACGCATCGGATCGGGGCGATGGCGGATCGGATCGGGGCGAAGGCCGAATGGATCGGGGCGGACATGGAATGGAATGGGGCGAAAGCCGAGAGGAAGAGGGACGAAGCCATCCCTGTTGGGGGAAGAGCTCCCCCTGGTTGATTTGCCCTCTTCCCTACTTGTTTCATCTCTGCCCCCAATCCATTCCGTGTTCGCCCCAATGGGGACGGGCTCATCCCCTCTGGGGAAAGCCTCATCCCCATTCCAATCGGGCGCGTCCCCACTCTTTGCGAGCTTCGCCCCAATCCATTCGGCCTTCGCCCCGATCCATTTGGCCTTCGCCCCGATCCATTCGGCCTTCGCCCCGACCTGTTCTGTTCCTCCCCCACTCTGCTGCACCACCGCCCCGCTCGCCGCACCCGCAGGGGGACCCGTTCGGAGATAAGATCCGACCCCATGAGAATCGCAATCCTGGGAGCCGGTGGAGTCGGCGGCTACTTCGGTGGTCTCCTCGCGCGCGCCGGCCACTCGGTTGCCTTCCTGGCCCGCGGCGCGCACCTGGAGGCTCTTCGCGCGCGGGGGCTCGAGGTCCGCACGCCCGAGGGCGCCTTCACCGTCATCGTTCAGGCGGCATCTGGCCCGGAGGAGATCGGCCCGGCCGATCTCGCGATCGTGGCCGTCAAGAGCTACTCGCTCGCGGAGATTGCACCGCCAGTCCGGGTCCTGGCCGAGGGCGGCGCGGACGTCCTGCCTCTGCTCAATGGGGTCGAAGCTTCAGATCGGCTGATCCGCGCGGGTGTCCCGGCCCATCGGGTGCTCGGCGGGCTCACCGAAATCAGCGCGGCCCGGGTCGCTCCCGGGGTCGTCGAGCGCCGCAGCCCCTTCCAGAGAGTGGTCGTAGGCGAGCTGGCAGGGAGCCTCTCCGAACGTGCGCAACGGATCGCGGCCGCCTTCCAGGAGGCTGGCGCCCAGGGCAAAGCGTCGGAGGACATCACGCTCGACCTCTGGCGGAAGCTCACGTTCATCGCCTCGGCGTCGGCCGCCTGCGGGCTGGCCCGCTCCTCGATCGGACCGATTCGGGACGCGCCTCTGGGCCGTCTGCTCATCGAGCGGGCGGTCCGCGAGGTGGTGGCCGTCGGCCGGACTCTCGGCATCGGCCTGACGGAGGAGGACGTCTCGCGGACCCTCTCCTTCTTCGACGGCATGGCCCCGGGCCTCAAGCCGAGCTTCCTCCTGGATCTGGAGTCGGGCGGACCGACCGAGCTCGACGATCTGTGCGGAGCTGTGTCCCGGCTCGGGCGGGAGGGCGGGGTGGAAACGCCGGTGCACGACGTGGCCACGGCGGCTTTGGGAGTGAGGCGGATATGACCCAACCCTACGGTGCCCAGAGCATGGTCGAGCCGCTGCGGCGGGTGCTGGTGAAACGGCCGGACGAAGCGTTCGGGACAGCCGATCCGGCGGTCTGGAACTACACCGCCCGCCCGAACCTGGAGGAGGCTCGGCGCGAGCATGACGCGCTGGTCGAGATCCTCCGTGAGGCCGGCGTCGAGGTGATCGATCACCCCGAGCCCCAACCGGAGCGCGCGGATGCGATCTTCGTCTTCGATCCCGTGCTCGTCACGGATCACGGCGCCGTGCTTCTGCGCATGGGCAAGGAGCTGCGGCATGGCGAGGAGGAGGCGCTGGGCCGGCGCCTTCAGGAGGTCGGCGTCCCCGTCCTCGCCGCGCTCGCCGGCGAGGCCACGGCCGAAGGGGGCGACCTCCTCTGGCTCGACCGCCAGACCCTCGCCGTGGGCCAGGGCTTCCGCACCAATGTCGAGGGGCTCCGCCAGCTCCGGGAGATCCTGGCTGGGCTCGACGTCCAGGTCCTGCCGGTCGAGCTCCCCTACTTCACCGGCCCGGTCGCCTGCCTCCACCTGCTCTCGCTGATCAGTCTGGTCGATCACGACCTCGCCGTGGTCTATCCCCCCCTCCTCTCTGTTCCTTTCTGGAAGACGCTCCGCGACCGCGGCGTCCGCTTGATCGAGGTCCCCGAGGAGGAGTTTCCCTCCATGGGTCCCAACGTCCTGGCGCTCGCGCCCGGCAGGTGCCTGATGCTGGAAGGCAATCCCGTCACCCGCCGCCGGCTGGAAGAGGCGGGCTGCGAGGTCCTCACGTACAGAGGCCGCGAGATCTCCTTGAAAGCTGAAGGCGGCCCCACCTGCCTGACGCGGCCGATCTGGCGCCGCTAGCTCCCGCCGCAGTCCAGACTTTCGACCAGCGCCCGCAGCGACGCGAGCTCCTGCTCCAAGGTCTGGATCTTCTGCAGGATCTCCTGTTTCTTGGCATCGATCCCACCCGATCCTGGACCCGGACCTGGACCCGGCCCGGGCCCGCCCGCGAGGTCGAACCGCGCCAGCACCGGCCGGTGATCGCTCGTGCTCGCGGTGTCGGGACAGTACGTCGGCTGGGGGAACAGGATCTCCCCCTCTCCATGCCAGCCCTGCGCCGCTCCGGAGACGAAGACGAAATCGAGAACGGATTGGTGGAAGCTGCAATTCGTCGGCACGAGCGGGGCCGGCGGACGCACCCACTGGAGGATTCCCCCACTGGTGATCAGGTCATAGCCCTGATCGTGGTTCGTGTCGCCGGTCTGGAAGTGCCAGTCGAAGTTGTAGTCACCCGTGGCAATCACCGGGACGGTTCGCGTCCGCGCCCAGTCGTTGAGCCCCTGCGCCTGGGCGCGCCGGCCGGCGTCGTTCCCCCGGTAGAGGTGGTTCACCATGAAGATGAATTCCGGACCTGACGGCTTCACCCGGAATTGGGCCCAGAGCGGGGCGCGCACCCTGCCGCCGATGTTCAGCTCCTGGATCTCTCCGTTCTGGACCAGGTCCAGGCGGTCGCTGTTGTACACGATGAGAAGCCGGTCCTGATCTCCTGTCGTCCCCAGGATGCTCTCGAAGGTGCCGCTCTCCCCGTCCGCGGCGCCCCCGGCGAGAATCTGCCCTTCGCCGGCGTTCCTGACCTCGGAGAATCCCCAGATGTCGATGTCCCGCAGGGGGCCGATCTGCTCGGCGATGACCTGTGGATTCGCGGCGCCGCTCTCTACGTTGAAGCCGACGACGGTCAGGGTCTGGGCAAGGGCCGGGGCGCTCAGGGCCAGGGTGGCCAGAACGGCCAGGGCGGCGAGGGGCAGTCGATGCAACGCTCTGCTCATGACGGTTTCCTCCAGGATTCCCTGAAGTAGGCGTCTCGCAAGAGCGGAACGTTACAAGCGCCTTTCTCCGCGCCCGGGATGCTAGAATCAGCTCAAATCTGACGACACCACCGCCCCGCGGCGGGTGAGGCTGCGCGATGACGAAGCCGTTCCTCCGGAACACCGGCGAAGTCCTGGAAGTGATCCATGCCTCTCTCTCCCCCTATGTCGGCCGGCTCATGGCCAGCACGGCCGCCAGGGCCCATTGCCGGACGCTCGGCATCGAGGGCGAGCAGATCGACGGCGGCCAGATCGAGCAGTTGGTCGAAAAGCTCGGGCTGGGACTGGTGATCTTCGTGGGCAAGGAGAAGACGGACGCGGTGATCGCGTCCATCCGGCGCGCGGTCGATGCGCTGGGAGACACGCCATGAGCCGCTCGCGCCTTCTCCTTTGGATCGCTCTGGCCGCGGCCACGGCGGTTTTCATCGGCAAGGCTCTGTTTCCCGGAGCCTCGCTGTACACCGGCGTGCTCACCGCGCGGCGTCTTCTATGGATCGGGAGCCTCTCGAAGCTCCTCTTCGCCACGGTGGGGGTGGTCGCTGCCGCCGGAGTGGTACGCCGTTTCGAGGCAGACAATCCGGCGCGGCGCGCCTGGCTTCTGCTGACGCTCGGCCTCGGCGGGTTTCTCGCGGGGCAGAGCATCCTCGGGTACTTCCAGCTCGTCGAGGGGCGGCCGATCGTCTTCCCCTCGCCGGCCGATCTCTTCTTCGTCCTCGGCTCGGTCTGCCTGGTGATCGCTCTGCTCAGCTTCGTCCGCGCCTACGCGGCGAGCGGACTCCCCATCGGCGATCCACGCGAGCGGTGGCTTCTCGCCCTGGGGGCCGCCGTGCTGTGCGCCGCGATCGTGATCCCCATCCTCCGGCCGGTCGTCCAGACCCCCGCGCCACCGCTGGAGAAGCTCCTCAACCTCGCGTATCCCCTGCTGGACGTGCTGCTGCTGATCCCCATGCTGCTCCTTTTGCGGATGAGCTCCCGCTTCTGGGGCGGACGGCTTTGGGCGGTCTGGGGAGCGCTGGTCGCCGGCGTCCTGTTCACGGCGGCCGGCGACATCCTGTTCGCCTATCAGTCGGCGCTCGGCCTGGGGCGGCTCGAGGATCTCTTCGACGCCATGTACATCCTTTCCTTCGGCTGTTTCGCCGCCGGCGTCCTGGCCCAGAGAGATCTCCTGCGGGAGTAAGCGGAAGCCGGTTAGTAGTGGCACCCCTATTGCAGTCTCCGTCGATAGCCAGGGGTCTATGTATTGGACCCCATCTCCAGGTATCAGCGGAGGCCGAGCCATGAACAGGTGGATCACCGGATGGGTTGTCCTGTTGTTGCTGCTCCTCCCTCTCCCCCTGGCAGCTCAGGGGATCGTCAATCTCGTCGTCCAGGGGAACGAGGTACATGCCGGTATCTCGCTGCCGGCCAACATCACGGCGGACCTCACCATCTCCTTCGAGCAGGCAGAGGGGTTGAGCGCGGAAAGCATCGGGCTTTCCGCCAGCCTTGTAAGCCTTACCGATACCCAGCTGCTCGCGCGGTTGCGGGAGGTCTCGATCCCGTCAGCCTTCCCGGTGCTGATTCGCATTCAGCCGCCGGCCGAGGGTAGCCTGTCGTTCCAGGGTGTGGCCTCGATCGAGGTGCATACGCATCTCCTCCCGTTCACCCTGAACACCCCTCTCCGCCTGTACGCCGCACCGGAGGGTGGGTTGTTCCGGGACATCACCGCGAGTGTGGGGATGGGGAGCTACCGCGCCGTGGGCCGCAAGGGGAGCTTCTCGGAGCTCCTGATCCTGGTCGACCTGCGGACGGCCAACCAGGTCATCGCGCAGAAGCTCGACATCCTCGACCAGCTCCTGGCGGACCACGAAGCGGCGATCGCTCCGGCCGTCTTCTCCGACCTCTCGGCTCTGGCCGCGGAGATCCGCAGCAAGCACTCGGCAGGTCGGACGCAGGCGGCGATCTCCAAGACGGAGGAATTCGTCGCCCTGGTGCAGGCCCACAGCGGCGCGGACATCCCGGACGTGTGGCGCTCCGCCCGCGACCTGACCAACGTGGCGGGCCTGTTGCGCGCGGCCGGCGAGACGCTGCGCTTCAGCCTGATCATGAAGCAGCAGCAGCAGGGCGGTCTCCTCGGCGGGCTGCTCTAGAGGGCCGAGGGCTCCTCGATGAACCGCACCCGCACTGCGTATCGGACCGGCGACGACGAGCCGACGCTCCGGATCGTCCCTCCTCCGAGTGCCGGATGGCACCCGGGCCGGCGCCTGCAACCAGGTGACCTCCTCGCGGGCCGGTATCGGCTCGGCGAGGAAGTGGGACGGGGCGGAATGGGCGTGGTCTATCGGGCGCAGGACGAGCAGCTCGGGATCTGCGTGGCCCTCAAGATCCTGCGGCCGGAGCTGGCCGGCGACCCACAGCTCGCCGAGCGCTTCCGCCGCGAGCTCGTCGCCGCCCGCCAGGTGTCGCACCGCAACGCGGTGCGCATCCACGACATCGGCCAGGACGGCGACCTTCTCTTCCTCACCATGGACTTCGTCGAGGGGCCGTCGCTCCAGGCGCTGCTGCGCAGGGAGAAGCGCCTTCCCCCGGAGCGCGCGGCGAGCATAGCCCGCCAGCTCGCTCTCGCTCTGGAGGCCGCGCACGAGGCCGGGATCGTCCATCGCGACTTGAAGCCGGGCAACGTCCTGATCGAGCCGTCGGGGCGGGCCTGCATCACGGACTTCGGCCTCGCCCGCTCTCCCGGGCCGCACGACCTGACCCGCACGGGAATGATCGTCGGCACCCCCGCCTATCTCTCGCCCGAGCAGGCCCGTGGCGAGCTGCTGGACGCGCGGAGCGACCTCTATTCCCTCGGGCTCCTGCTCTTCGAGATGCTCGCCGGCCAGATCCCCGTCCCGAACGAGACCGGCACTCTCCGCGACCTGCGAAAGCTCGACTCCGTCCGGCCCTTCTATCTCCTGGCCATCGTCCGGCGACTGCTCGAGCCGGATCCCGCGCGCCGTTTCCAGAGTGCCGGCGAGGTGGTGGCCGCTCTCGACCGCCGGCGCGCCCCCTTCCGCGTTACCGACCGGCCTCTGCTGACCGCTGCGCTGGCGCTGGTGGTCCTCACGGTCCTGGCGTCGTGGGTGATCTTCCCGCGGCGCGGGCTCGCACCGGCCGCGCCGCCCGAGGCGCCGCTCACGACGTCGTCTCGCGCGGCGCTGCGCGACTACACCCAGGCCATGGGGCATCTCCTCCGCCGGGAGGATGCGGCCGCGGTGCCGGCCCTGGAGCGGGCCGTGACCCTGGATCCCGGCTTCACCGCCGCCTGGATCGGCTTGGCCCGCGCCCGTTCGTCCGTGGGCCAGAGCCGCGCGGCGCTGGAGGCGGCCCGGCGCGCGGTGGCCTCCCTCGCTTCCCAGTCCAGCCGTTCCTCCTGGGAGGCGCGGGCTCTGGAAGCGCGCCTGGGCGGGGAGCCGCAGGCGGCGCGGGAGATCCTCTCCGAGCTCATCGCCCGCGCCCCCGGCGACACCGAAGCGCGCGTCGATCTGGCCGAGGCCTGCGGCGAGGCGGGCGACCTGAACGCCGCCATCGAGCAGCTCCGCATCGTCGTGGCGGCGGCCCCCGATCACCCGCGGGCGTGGTTCCTCCTCGCCAAACAGGCCATCCTGGCCGGAGACAGCCGGCGCGCGGCGGACGAGTACCTGGTCCGCGCTCTGGCCATCCAGGACCGGCTGGGGAGCGACGCGGGACGGGCCGAGGTCCACAACGCCTTCGGGGTGGCTTACAACAACCTGGGCGAGCTCGACGAGGCGGCGGAGAGCTACAAGCAGGCGGCGGAGATCCGCCGGCGCATCGGCGACGAGCGCGGCCTGGCCGCGACCCTGCGCAACCTGGCCGCGGTCGACGCCGTGCGCGGCGACCACAAGCGGGCCGAGGGGCGCTTGGCCGAGGCCCTGAAGATCGTCGAGCGGCTCGGCGACCTGGTGGGGCAGGCCGATCTCTCGAACGACCTGGGCCTGCTCGCGGAGGAGCGCGGGCAGTACGAGCAAGCCATGATGCACTACCGCCAGGGGCTCCAGCTCCGCCGCCGCCTCGGCCATGCGATGTCCATCGCGGAGAGCCTCAACAACGTGGGATACGTGTGCTACCTCCTCGGCCGCTTCGAGGATGCCACGGTCTACTGGGAGCAGGCGCTCGCCTCGTATCGGCAGGGAGGGGACCGGGCCGGCGTCGCCCTGGGAATCCAGGAGATGGGCCTGCTCCAGACGGCGCGGGGGGACTGGAACAAGGCCCTCGAGTCGTTCCGGGAAGCGATCGCCACCAGCCGCGAGCTTGGCCTCCAGGAGTCGATGGCCGCGGCGCTCCTCCACCGCGGACGCGTCGAGCAGCTCCAGGGGAGGCTCGGGGCCGCTTTCGCCTCGTTCACGGAAGCCCTGCCCGTCCTGCGGGAGCTCGGGGACGTCCGCGGGCAGACCGAGATTGCTCTCGCCGAGGCCGAAGCCTGGCTGCAGACCGGCGACCTGGAGGCCGCCCGGCAGCGCCTGGACGTGGCCGAGCGGCTCCTCGCCGGCGGACCCAACGCGGAGCAGCGGTCGGAGCTGCTGCGGCTCCGCGGCGAGTGGCACCTGCGGCGCGGCGAGACCGCCGCGGCCCGGGAGGCGTTGCGGCAGGCGGTGAGCGAGGCGCAGGCGAGCCATGGAGCAGTGACGCTGCTCCAGGCGCGCATCGCCCAGGCCCGACTGGAGGGGAGCCGCGGCCTCGCAGCGCTCCACGCTCTCCAAGCCGAGGCCGCGGCGCTCGGCCACCGCGGCCTGGAGCTCCAATCGGCGGAAGCGCTGGCGGAAGCGGCCCTCGCCACCGGCCGGCTGGCGGAGGCGGAGACCGCGGCCCGGCGCGGCCTGGAGGCGGTCCAGGAGAGCGGGACCTGGGCCGGCGCCTTCCGCCTCCACCTCCTCCTCGCCCAGGCTCTGGAGCGCCGCGGCGGTGGTGCCGCCGCCGCCGAGGAACGGAGGCGCGCCGCCGCCGAGCTCGCCCGCCTGGGGGGCAATCTCACGCCCGGGCAACGGCCGGTGGTCGAAGCGCCCGCCCGGGCCCTGTAGACCTCCCGCTACGCCGCCGGCTTCTCGCCGTCCATCTCGACGAAGAAGTCCATCAGCTCCGCCGAGGAGCTGGCCATCTCCATGCCGAGGCGCTCGATCCACTGGGAGAGATAGTTGAACATCCAGGCGGCTGGAATGGCCACCACGAGCCCCAGCGCGGTGGTCACCAGAGCCTCGGCGATCCCCTTGGAGATGACCGCGAAGCCGCCGGCGCCACCGGCGTCGCCGAGGCTCTGAAAGGCGTGGATGATCCCGACGACCGTTCCGAAGAGACCGACGAAGGGAGAGATGCTGGCGATGGTGCCCAGGCTGCCGATGCCGCGCCGCAGATCGGCCGTGGTCCGCATCGAGGAGAGCTCCAAGGCCCGCTCGGCGGCTTCGAAGACCGCGGCCGGCGGGAGTGATCCCTTCGCCCGCTTCTTCTGGAAGGTGGTGAGCCCGGCCGAGACGACCCGGGCGAGGTGGCTGTGCGGGTACTGGCCGGCCATCTCGATCGCGTCACCGAGCCAGTCGTCGCGGTGGCTCTGGGAGAGCCTGCGGGCGAAGGCGACCGACTGGCGCCGCGCCCGCACGAAGACGACCAGCCGTTCCACGGACACGAAGACCGACCAGACCGACAAGAGACAGAGGATCCCGATGACCGCCAGGCCGATGGAGCTGACCTGGTCCAGACCGAGCTTGGAGAGGTCGACGACGCTGCTCATGAACGCTCCTTTCCATCCGCCGGCGGCCGGCGAACGGTGCCGTCTCCTCCCGACCCTCGGGAGGATCGATGTCCGGGAGCGCTCCCTCGCTGAATTAGAGGGGGGATGGGGGGATTTGGTTCCTACCGCGATCGCTGGCTCACGAACCGCACCAGCTCGCGCAGCGGCTCGGCCTTGCGCCCGAGGGGGTCGAGCGAGACGACGGCGAAGCCGAGGAGCTCCTCGGCGAGGGCCTGGGCTCCGGGGACTCCCAGGAGCTTGACGAAGGTCACCTTGCCGGTGTCTTTGCCGGTGTCCTTGCCGGTCTCCTCCGGCGTGCCCAGGACGTCCAGCAGGTCGTCGGCGATCTGGAAGGCGAGGCCGAGGTTTTTGGCGAAGCGGCTCACGATCTCCAGGTCGCGGCGGCGGGCGTCCGCGGCCATCGCGCCCAGCTCGGCGGCAGCCATGAACAGGGCGCCGGTCTTGTGGCTGTGGATGTACTCGAGGAGATCGAGGCTCATCTCCTCCGGCTTGGCGAGAAGATCGAGCGCCTGGCCGCCGATCAGGCCGTCGCTGCCGATCGCGGCGGCCAGGTGGTGGACCATGTCCTCCGGGGTGTAGCGGCGCAGCGACAACCGGTTGGCGGCCGCGGCGACCAGGGCGTAGGCGCGGTTGAGGAGCCCCAGGGCGGCGAGCAGCGCGACCGCCTCCCCGTAGACCCGGTGGACCGTCGGGCGCCCCCGCCGCAGGCTCGCGTCGTCCATGGACGGCAGGTCGTCGAGGATCAGCGAGCAGGCGTGCACCATCTCGATGGAGCACGCCAGGTCGAGCACTGGCGCGGAGCGCTCGCCGAACAGCTCCGCCACCATCTGGGTGAGGACGGGACGGACCCGCTTGCCGGGGCCCGTCAGCGCATAGGCCATGGCCTCGTGCACGGCCTCCGGACGCTCGGTGGCGCGCGGCAGAAGCTCGGGCAGCCGGCGGTCCACCCGCGCCGCCAGCCCGGCGAGCCCTCCGGCCAGTGCGCGGGGGGGAGCCCCGGAAGATTGCGACACGCTACTGGAAAGAGGCGATGGCGTCGTTCTCGCTGTCGTAGGTGTCGAAGACGGTGATGAGCTGCGTCACAGTGAGGATGTCGGCGACCTTGTCGGGCAGGTTCACCAGCTTCAGCCGGATGCCCCGGTTGGTGGCCGTCGTGTAGGCGCTCACCAGCTCTCCCACGCCCGACGAATCGATGGTCGTGACCTCGTGCAGGTTGATCAGCAGCTTGTTCGCGCCCGCTTCGATCGCCTGATGCACAGCGTTGCGCAAGGCGATGTCCCCCGAGCCGATGGTGATCTTCCCGTTGAGGTCGATGATGGTCACGTCTCCCCTCGTCCGCGTCGTCACTCTCATCAGAGCACGCTCCTCTCGTTTCGCTCAGGATTTCGGTCCGGCGAGCCGCTTGCGCATGGTCACCACCGTGCCGCCCCCCGGCCGAAGACTGTATTGAATATCATCCATGAATTTCCTCATGAAGAGGATGCCACGCCCGTTCGGCCGTAGTATATTCTCTGGCGCCAATGGATCCTGGACCGATGACAGGTCGAATCCCGCCCCCTCGTCCGCGATCTGGAGGACCAGATCGTCCCCTTCCAGCAGCAGATCGATGTGGACCTGCTTGTCTGGATTCTGCTCGTTGCCGTGCTTGATCGCATTGGTGACCGCCTCGCGGACGGCGAGGTCGACGTCGTGCCGGGCATCCTCGTCGACGCCGATCTGATCGAGCGTGTCCCTGAGCACGACCTGGGCCAGCTCGATGTTCTCGAACCGGCTTCCCAGATCCAGATGGAAGCGATGATCTTCTGGCATGCCTTGGGGCCACTCCCATGTTCTCGGCGGAGTCTAGCAGAACCCCAGGAGAGCTGCCGCGTTCTGTCCCTGCGTCTCGATCAGGCGGAGAGCGCCGGGCACGACGACGAGGAGCTGGACCGCGTCGAACAGGGTGTGCGCGGCGACGGCGGGCCAGATGTTCTGCCTCCACTTGACCAGCAGCCCGTAGATCAGCGACAGCAGGGTGATGCCGATCAGCATGAAGGGCTGGCCGTAGGAGAAGTGGGCCAGGGCGAAGAGGGCGGTGGACAGGAGGAGCCCCATGCGCGGCTGCAGGAAGCCGCGGAAGAACCACTCCTCCACCACGCCGGCCGACAGGCTGATCAGGATCTTCACCCAGATCGGCAGACCGGCGATGAACGGGATCAGGGCCGGCGGCTGCTTCGGCACCGCGTCCTCGGCGCCCAGCGCGTAGAGGAGGAGGCCGAGCGCCATGATGCCGGCCAGCACCGCGATCCAGGCGCCCACCCCGAGCAGCAGGCCGAGCCCGAGCTCCCGGGGGACGTTCTGCGCCACGAAGCCGAACTGCTCCGCGAGCTGGCGGGCGAGCGTCACCTCGGCGGGAGGCAGAGGCTGAGGCGGCTCGGGCTCCAGGGCGGGCGTCAAGCGCACGCCCGCGAAGCCGAGGACGAACCAGGTCAGCAGGGTCGTCACCATCAGGACGTGCAGCAGGAAGAGCTGCGGCGTCGAGATACTGGACAGGTCCGGCTCTACGGCCGGTTGTCCGAGGGCAGAGAGCGGCCCGGTGACGCCGATCCAGAAGAGGAGGGCGACTGTCAGAAGCGCGGCCCCCCGCCGCCATGGCTCGCGGAACCCCGGCGGCTGGAGCCCCTTGCGCGCCGTCTGCCAATCCAGCAGGACCGCCCCCAGAAGGGCGAGAAGGCCGGTCAGGCCGAGCCGCAGAGGATCGATTTCGGGCATGGCAGTCCACTCGCACGCGCAACGCGGGGGATGATATCCCGAAAGCCGGCGAGGGGAGGGGGGCGTGTTAAGATCGTCTCCCGCGGTGCGTCCTGACCGCCCTCATTCCGCCCAAACGACACGGCCCCGGCAGCCGAGAGCCATAAAGGAGGTTTCCCTTGAGTCGCTTCCCAGGCGTCGATTTACTGGAGCTCGACGCGCTCCTCACCGACGAGGAGCGGCTGGTGCGCGATACCGTGCGCGCCTTCGTCGACGACAAAGTCAAGCCGATCATCGAGGAGTGCCATCGCGACGCGCGCACTCCTCTGGAGCTGGTCCCCGAGATGGGGGCGCTCAACCTGTTCGGCGCGAGCCTCTCCGAGTACGGTCTGCCCGGCCTGGGCGGCGTCGCCTACGGCCTCATCATGCAGGAGCTCGAGCGCGGCGACTCCGGACTGCGCAGCTTCGTGTCGGTCCAGAGCTCGCTCGTCATGTATCCGATCTACGCGTTCGGCTCCCAGGAGCAGAAGGACCGCTGGATCCCGCGCCTGGCTTCCGGCGAGGCGATCGGCTGCTTCGGCTTGACCGAGCCCGACTTCGGCTCCAATCCCGGCGGCATGCGCACGACCGCCAGGAAGGCCGGCAACGAGTGGATCTTGAACGGTTCCAAGCAGTGGATCACCAACGGCACCCTGGCGGACGTGGCCGTCGTCTGGGCGAAGACCGAGGACGGCGTCCGCGGCTTCGTGGTCGAGAAGGGCACGCCGGGCTTCACCTCCTCCGACCAGCACGGCAAGTTCTCGCTCCGCGCCTCGACCACCTCGGAGCTCGGCTTCCATGATTGCCGCATCCCGGCCGACGCCATCCTGCCCGGCACCACCGGTCTCAAGAACGCCCTGATGTGCCTCAACCAGGCGCGCTACGGCATCGCCTGGGGCGGCGTGGGCAGCGCCATGGAGACCTTCCACACGGCGCTCGAGTATTCGAAGCAGCGGGTCCAGTTCCACGGCCAGCCGATCGCCAGCCACCAGCTCGTCCAGGAGAAGCTCGCCTGGATGGCGACCGAGATCAGCAAGGGGCAGCTCCTCTGCCTCCAGCTCGGCCGCCTCAAGGACCAGGGCCGGCTCAAGCACTGGCAGATCTCGATGGGCAAGCGCAACAACGTCTGGGTGGCGCGCGAGTGCGCCCGGATCGCCCGCGAGATCCTCGGCGCCAACGGCATCGTCGACGACTACCCGGTGATCCGCCACATGCTCAACATCGAGTCGGTCTACACCTACGAGGGGACCCACGACATCCATGGGCTGATCATCGCCGAGGCGCTGACCGGGATCCCGGCGTACAACCCACCGATGCGCGACGAGAAGCCGCAGCGCCAGGAACGGCAGCCGGCTCCGGCTGCGGCGGGGGCCCGGGGATGACGAAAGTCATGATGGACCAGCTCCTCGAGCAGGACTTCATCCGCGTCACCGAGCAGGCGGCGATCGAGGCCGCCAAGACCATGGGGTACGGCGACCGCCGCCACTCGGATTTCGTCGCCGTCGAGGCCATGCGCCGCGAGATGGACACGCTGGCCATGGACGGCCGGGTGGTGATCGGCGAGGGGGAGCGGGACAAGGCGCCCATGCTCTACGTCGGCGAGGAGGTCGGAGCGCTCCGCGGCCAGGACGGCGCCACGGGGGTCGACATCGCCGTCGATCCGCTGGAAGGGACCAACCTCTGCGCCACCGGCTCGCCCGACTCGATCTCCGTGCTGGCCGCCGCCGAGCGCGGCGGCCTGCTCTACGCGCCGGACGTCTACATGGAAAAGATCATCGTCGGCCCCACCGCCCGGGGCGCGGTCCACATCGACGCGCCGGTGCCGGAGAACCTGCGCAACATCGCCGGCGCCTTCGGCCGCAAGGTCAGCGATCTGACGATCGTGGTGCTCGACCGGCCGCGGCACGAGCAGCTCATCGCCGACATCCGGACGGCCGGAGCGCGCATCCGCCTGATCTCGGACGGCGACCTGTCGGCGGGCATCTCGGCCGCCGTGCGCGGGACCGGCGTCCACGCGGTGATGGGGACCGGCGGCGCTCCCGAAGGGGTGATCACCGCGGCGGCGATGCGCTGTCTCGGCGGCGAGATCCAGGCCCGGCTCAAGGCCACCGACGCGGAGCAGGAAGAGCGCGTCCGGTCCATGGGGTTCCACGACCTGTCCAAAATCTACAAGACCGAGGACCTGGCCCCGGGCAACGAGATCCTCTTCAGCTCGACCGGCGTGACCGACGGCGAGCTCCTGCGGGGAGTCCGGTTCTTCGGCGGCGGCTCGCGGACGTCGACCCTGTTCATGTCCCTGTCGCGCAAGATCATCCGGTTCGTCGACACGATCCACCGCGAGCAGGTGACGACGCCCATCCGCTTCCTCTGAGTTGAGAGAGACACGCCATGATCAAGCCGGACCACTGGATCCGCCGATGGGGACAGAGCGGCGGAGTCACCCCCTTCGAGGAGAGCCAGGTCAACTCCGCCAGCTACGACATCCGGGTCAGCGACCACTGGATCTGCCCGACCCGCGATCCCGAGGAGTTCACCGCTCCCTACGTCAAGCTCTTCCCCGGCGAGGTCGTGCTCGCCTCGACCATGGAGTACGTGCGCATTCCGCGCAACGTAGCCTGCGACCTGAAGCTCAAATCGACCCTCGGCCGGGTCTGGATCAACCACTCCCTGGCCGGCTGGTGCGACCCGGGATTCGAGGGGAACATCACCCTGGAGCTGCAGAACCTGGGACCCCAGCCGTTCGTCCTCGAAGCAGGCAGGCGGATTGCACAACTGATCTTCATCGCGATGGAGTCCGAGCCGGAGGTCGCCTATGGCGAGCCGGGCTCGAGCAGCCACTACCAGGGGCAGAGGGGAACGACACCCGCCCGCGAATGAGGATCAGCCGATGGCCCTTGCGACGGTCAGCCAGGTCTCCCATCTACAGTATTCGCAACGGTCTATAATCCCCCCCGTCATCATGGGCATCGCGGGCAACCTGCGCACCATGCAGCTCGAAGAGCTGCTGCAATGGCTCTCTCTGAGCCAGAAGACAGGCACGCTCGAATTCGCCGGTCCCAAGCTCTCGAAGAAGATCTTTTTCAAAGACGGCCTGATCGTCGCCTCCTCCTCGACGCGACCGGAGGAGTATCTCGGCCACTTCCTGGTCAGCCACGGCATGATCAACGAGCAGACCCTGTCCAAGGCGATCGAGCTCCAGGAAGCCTCCGGCATGCTCCTGGGGAAGATCCTGACGACCCGGGGCTGGCTCACCGAAGAGAGTCTCCACTCGATGCTCCGCCTGAAGACCGAGGAGGCGATCTACGACGTCTTCTCCTGGGAGGAGGGGGAGTTCCAGTTCGTCGACGGGTTGCTGCCCGAAAGCCAGATGGTGCCGATGGCCCTGGAGGTCACGGGCATCATCATGGAAGGCGTGCAGCGGGTCGACGAGGTCCGCCGCATCCGCAAGCTGATCCCCAACGGGAACGCCATCCCCGTGCAGATCGCCGCGTGGAGCTTCGAGGATCTCGATGCCGGTCAGCGGCAGATCCTGGAGCTGGTCGACGACGAGCGGACGGTGGAAGACATCCGCCTGCAGACCCACTCGAGCGAGTTCCACGTCTGCCGCATCCTCTATCGCCAGTGGCAGGAGGGGCGGATCAAAGTCGTCAAGCCGCGCGTGAAGGATGGCACAGGGTCCCAGAGCGTGGTGAACGGTCCGGTCACCGGGCACACGCTGCTGGAAGCCGGGCAGAGGTTTCTGGAGCAGGCGGAGCTCGAGCCCGCCCTGCGGCACCTCCGCGCCGCCCGCAGCCTGGAGCCGGACGATCCCGACATCCAGGACGCGCTGACCCTGGCCGAGAAGGTCGTCCGCAACGAGATCGAGAAGGCGGGGGTGACCCTCGTTTCGGTCCCGACGCTCTCGGTGGCCCTCGATCAGCTCACCAATTCGAAGCTCTCTCCCCAGGACGGCTTCATGCTGACCCGGATCAACGGCAGCTACGACATCCAGTCGATCCTCAAAATCACCCCCATGCCCCAGCTCGACGCTCTGCTGGTCTTCTGGAAGCTGGCCCGGGAAGGGTTCATCAAGCTCAAGGCGAAGAAGTAGGGGCCCCTCACCCCCTGGCCCCCTCTCCCATCCCCTCCCTTCCCACCGGGAGAGGGGGAAACTGCGAATTCATCCGACGGATCGGTCGGATCGGTCCGATCCGTCTGATCGGTTCCCCCTCTCCCGGCGGCAGGGAGGGGGTGGGAGAGGGGGCTAGGGGGTGAGGGGCCACGGCTTCGACACATGCCGGTTCCCCCGCACCATGAAGCGCAGAGGCCATCCCGCGGCCTCGCCCGCGTAGTCGACCCCGATCCGCGCCCCCGCCACGACCTCGGCAGGGTTCACCGGCTCGCCGCGGGCGATCCAGAGAGGCGGGCGGGCGAGCAGCAGGCCGTCGAGGTCCCGGCCGACGGCCAGAGCCTGGCAGAGCTTGCCCGGCCCTCCGGCGAGATCGCCGGGCCGCGGCGGGCGCGGCCAGCGGCGGTTCTCGCGCATCCGCTCCTCCCCTTCGACCGGCTCTCCGGCCCGCAACAGCACGGCGCTCCCGACGTCCCTCTCCCCCGTCACCGCGTTGAGACAGAAGTGCATGCCGTAGATGAAATAGACATAGGCGTGGCCGCCGGGCAGATAGAGGCTCTCGTTGCGCGGCGTGCGCCGCCCTCCCCAGGCGTGGCTGGCGCGATCGGGGGCGCCGAGGTAGGCTTCGGTCTCGACCAGGCGCAGGACCAGGCGCTCCCCCGCCACTTCGTGCACCAGCCAGCGGCCGAGGAGATCGCGGGCGACCTCCTCGGCGGGGCGGCGGTAGAACGACAGCGGCAGCGGACGGAGGCGCGTCACGGCTCCGCGGCACGATATCATTGCGTCAGATGATCGTGGCACATCACTTGCTCCGCTGAGCCCTGACCGCGATTCCTGCTGGAGGGAACATCCAATGGCCGCCGAACCGATTCCCCGTCCGCACTCCGCCCGCTTGCCCGAGCTCTTCGAGGAGCTGCCGGAGCCGTTCGCCGCGTTCTATGACCCCGCCGCCCCCTGGGCCCTGCTGGGAAAGGCGCTGGACGCAGTCCTCGGCGCCCTGCCGTCCAGCGACATCCGGATCTCCCTCGCTCCGGAGGTCCACCTGAGCGGCGATCGGATCTTCATCGGGGCGGGGGCGCGCATCCATCCGACCGCGGTGATCGAAGGGCCCGTCTACATCGGGGAGGACGTGGAGATCCGTCCCAGCGCCTACATCCGCGGCGGAGCCTGGATCGGCGACGGCTGCGTGGTCGGGGCGAACAGCGAGATCAAGTGCGCCATCCTCCTGCCGCATGCCAAGGCGCCGCACCTCAACTACGTCGGGGATTCGGTCCTCGGCTCCCACGTCAACCTCGGGGCGGGCACGATCCTGTCGAACTTCCGGCACGACGGCGGCGAGATCCGCATCGGCCGTTCCCTCGCGAGCGGCCGCCGCAAGCTGGGCGCCGTGCTCGGCGATGGGGTCCTCACCGGCTGCAACAGCGTCCTCCACCCGGGCGTGGTGGTCGGCCGCGGCACCCAGATCTACCCGGGCGTGCAGCTCCGCTCCGGCATCTATCCGGAGAAGAGCATCATCAAGCTGCGGCAGGAGATCGAGGTGATCCGGGCGGAGTAGGCTCCAGGCTGCGGGCGAGCTCGCGGATCGTCGGCGTCTCGAAGAGGCGCCGCAGGGGGATCTCCAGACCGAAGACTTCCCGCACCCGGGTGACCACCTGGGTGGCCAGCATGGAGTGGCCTCCCAGGGCGAAGAAGTCGTCCTCTGTCCCCACCCGTCCGATCTGCAGCACCTCCGCCCAGATCGCGGCCAGCTTCTCTTCGATCGGGTCGGAGGGCGCCACGTAGCCACCGCCGACGCGGTCTCGCTCGGGCGCGGGAAGAGCCTTGCGGTCCACCTTGCCCGTGGAGGTCAGCGGGAAGGCGTCGAGCACCACGAAGGCGGAGGGGACCAGGTGCTCCGGCACGCGCTGCCGCAGCCAGACGCGCAGATCGGCCTCCCGCACGGGCATCTCTTCGCGGAGCGCGACGTACGCCACCAGTTGCAGATCGCCCGTGGCCGCGGCGCGCGCCAGCACCGCGGCCTCGCGGATCGCGGGGTGGCCGCCGAGGACGGCTTCGACCTCCCCGGGCTCGATGCGGAATCCGCGGATCTTCACCTGCAGGTCGATCCGCCCCAGGAACTCCAGACCACCGTCCGGCCGGCGGCGGGCGCGGTCGCCGGTGCGATACAGCCGCGCGCCGAAGAGCCCCCAGGGATCGGGGAGGAAGACCGCGGCGGTCAGATCGGGCCGCCCCAGATAGCCGCGGGCCACTCCGGCGCCGCCGAGGCAGATCTCGCCCGGCACATCCAGAGGCACCGGGACGAGCCGGTCGTCCAGCAGGTACACGGCGGTGCCCGGCAGCGGTCCTCCCAAGGGAGAGGCGGCCAGGGATGAACCCACCGCCTGCCGCCCGGCCGCCCGGAAGACCGTGGCGACCACGGTGGCTTCGGTGGGACCGTAGGAGCTGACCAGCCGCGCTTCCGGCGCCACGATGCGCCCCCACTGCCGCAGGACCTCCGGCGTCAGGCTCTCGCCGCCGGTCATCAACAGGCGCACGGCGGGGCCGAAGCGCAGGCCGGCAGCGTCCATCTCCCGCACCACCTGACGCCAGAGCGCCGCGGGCAGCTCCAGCACGGTCAAGCCCTGCGCGGCGCAGAGGGCCAGCAGCTCCCGGGCGGACAGGGCCGCCGGATCGGGGTGCAGGACCACCGCGGCTCCGCAGGTCAAAGCCGGCCAGATCGCCACCGCCGCCGCGTCGAAGGACAGGGAGGCGGCCTGCAGCACCCGGTCGTCCGGGGTCAGCTCCATGACGCCAGCCAGGGCGTGGGTGAACGCCGCGAGACCACCGTGCACGGCGACCACGCCCTTGGGCCGGCCGGTGGAGCCGGAGGTATAGATGACGTAGGCCGGCTGCTCGGGCAACGGAGGCTCCAGAGGGATGCCCTCACCCTCGGCCCCTCTCCCGCACGCGGGCGAGGGGGGAGCAGCACCGTCCAGAACGAGGAGGCGGAGGGGCCGGATGGAGCCGGCGGGGAGTCGCTCGGCCGTCCCGGTCTCGGTGAGGACCAGGTCCACGCCGGCGTCCTCGAGCATCCAGGCCAGGCGCTCCTCCGGCCAGGCGGGATCGAGCGGGACGTAGGCGCCTCCGGCGCGCACGACGGCGAGGAGGCCGGCGATCATCCGCGGCGAGCGCCGGACGCAGATCCCCACCCGCACCTCCGGACCAGCGCCCAGCCCGCGCAACGACCGGGCCCAGCGCGCCGAGAGGCGCTCCAGCTCGCCGTAGGAGAGAATCTCGACGCCGGCCTCCCCCGAACCCGCGAAGAGCACGGCGGGCGCTTCCGGCGCCGCAGCGGCCCGCTCGGCGAACCGCCGGAGGAGGCTCTCCGGCGGCGGGGCGCTCCGCGGCTCGTTCGGCTCCACCAGGGCCTGGTGGCGCTCCGCCGGCAGGAGCAGCGGCAGGTCGGCCAACTCTCTTCCCGGGCCGTTCACGGCCCCCTCCAGCAGGGCCTCGAAGCGGGCCAGCAGGCGCACCGCCGTGCTGCCGTCGAACAGGTCCGTATTGTGCTCCAGGAATCCGGTGAAGACGCCTGCCCGATCGGTCAGATTGAGAGTGAGGTCGAATTTCGCCGCCCGGCTGTCCACGGTGACCCGCGAAACAGCGAGCCCGGGCAGCGCCGGCGCATCCACCGGAGCGTTCTGCAGCACGAACATCACCTGGAAGAGCGGCTGCACGGCCAGGTCCCGCCTGGGGACCAGCTCCTCGACGAGCCGCTCGAACGGGATGTCCTGATGCGCGAAGGCCTCCAGGGCGGTCTCGCGCACCCGCCGCAACAGCTCGCCGAACGTCGGATTCCCCGACAGATCGCTGCGCAGGACGAGGGTGTTGACGAAGAACCCGATCAGGTCCTCGACTTCCCGGCGGTTGCGGCCGGCGATCGGCGAGCCCAGCAGCACGTCGTCCTGCCCCGCGTGACGCCCGAGGAGGACCGCCCAGGCCGCCAGCAGCAGCATGTACGGGGTCACCTCTTCCGTCCGGCAGAGCTCCTGGACCGCCGCGGACAGGGCGGGCGGCAGGGTCAGGCGGACTGCCGCACCGCGGTACGTCTGCGCCGCCGGACGCGGCCGGTCCGTGGGCAGCTCCAGCAGCGCCGGAGCCCCGGCGAGCTTCTCCTTCCAATCCGCGAGCTGGCTCTCCAGGACCTCTCCCTGCAGCCAGCTCCGCTGCCAGCGGGCGAAGTCGGCGTACTGGAGAGGCAGCTCGGGGAGCGGCGATGGCTCCCCGCGCAGAAAGGCCGGGTACAGGGCGCCGATCTCGCGCAGCAGCACGCCCAGGGACCAGCCGTCGGCGACGACGTGGTGGAAGGTCGCCAGCAGGAGGTGCTCTCGCTCGCCCAGGCGGAGCAGGCCCAAGCGCAGCAACGGACCGTCGCGCAGATCGAACGGATGCCGGGCCTCCTCCAGCGCGAGCTCGCGCGCCCACTCCTCGCGCGCCGCCTCCGGCGCGTCCGCGAGATCGAGGAGCCGCAGCTCCGGCCGCGCGGTCTCGCCGTCCGCGACCACCTGCACCGGCTGGCCGGCCTCGACGGTGAACGTGGTGCGCAGCGCCGCGTGCCGGCGCACCACCTCCGCGAAGGCCCGCTCCAGCGTATCGACCGACAGCTCGCCGCCGTTGCCGGTCAACCGCACCGCCAGCGGGACGTTGTAGGCCGGATTGCCCGGCTCGAGCTGATCGAGGAACCAGAGCCGCTGCTGGGCGAAGGACAGTGGAGCGCCGCCGCGCACCGGACGCGCGGCGAGGGAGGGGGGCGGCGCGCCGGCTTCGCCGGCCTGCTCCTCGCGCACGCGGCGGGCGAGCCGGCGGATGGTCGGTTCCTCGAAGACATGCCGCAGCGGCAGCTCCACGCCCAGCACCTCCCGCACCCGGGTGACCACCTGGGTGGCCAGCAGGGAATGGCCGCCCAGCGCGAAGAAATCGTCATCGATCCCTACCCGGCCGAGCCGCAGCACCTCGCACCAGATCGCGGCCAGCTTCTCTTCGACCGGGCCGGACGGCGCGGCATGGCGTTCCTCGATCGAGCGGCGGCCCTGCGGGTCCGGCAAGGCCTTGCGATCCACCTTGCCGTTCGGCGAAAGCGGCAGGGCTTCCAGGATCACGAAGGCGGCCGGCACCATGAAGTCGGGCAGCTTCCCACGGAGCCAGGCGGCGAGCACTGATTTTTGATCCGACGGATCGGTCCGATCGGTCGGATAAAGAGTCACCCAGGCGACGAGGCGGCGGTCGCCGGCCCCGTCCCAGGGGAGGACGACCGCCTCGCGCACGTCCGGGTGCGTGGCCAGCACCGCCTCGACCTCTCCGGGCTCGATCCGGAAGCCGCGGATCTTGACCTGGTGGTCGAGCCGGCCGAGGATCTCCACCGCTCCATCGGGCCGCTGCCGCACCAGGTCGCCGGTGCGGTACAGCCGCTCGCCGTCGCCCCACGGATGGGGCACGAAGCGCTCCGCGGTCAGCTCCGGCCGGTTCAGATAACCGCGCGCCAGGCCGTCGCCGCCAATCGCGAGCTCCCCCGTCGAGCCGGGCGGGACCGGAGACTGCCGGCGGTCCAGCACATAGAGCGTCGTGTTGGCCAGCGGGAACCCGATGGGGATCGACACCGCCTCCGCCGGGACCTCCCGGATTGGGTACCAGGCCGCGAACGTCGTGCTCTCCGTCGGGCCGTAGCCGTTGAGCAGGCGGCGCGGCGGACGGCCCGCCAGCACCGTGCGGGCGGCGGCCGGGTCCACGGCCTCGCCGCCGACCAGCAGCTCGCTCATGTGCTGGAAGGCGTCCGGTACCTCCGCCGCCATCCGGGTGAACAGCGCCGAGGTCAGGAACATGGAGGTGACCCGCTGCTCCCGCAGGGCCGCCGCGAAGGCGCGCGGAGAGAGCACGGTCTCGCGCGGGATCACCACCACGGCGGCGCCGGTGAGCAGGGCGCCCCAGATCTCGTAGGTCGCCGCGTCGAAGCTGATGCTCGCCACCTGCCCCGTGCGCTCCCCCGGTCCCAGCCGCACGTAGTCGGTCTCACGCACCAGCCGCACGATCGCCCGGTGCGGCACGGCGACTCCTTTCGGCCGGCCGGTCGAGCCCGAGGTGTAGATCACGCAGGCGAGACCGAGGCCCCCGCCCCCCAAGGACGGCAAGGTCTGCAAGGACTCCAAGGGAGCTGGGGAGCCCACCTCCACAAGAGCGCTCCCCAGCGCCGCCATCCTCTCCCGCGTCGGTTCGTGCACCAGCACGATCCGCGCTCCGGTGTCCGCCAGCATGAAGGCGAGGCGCTCGTCGGGGTAGGCCGCGTCGAGCGGCACGTAGGCGCCGCCGGCCTTGAGGATGGCCAGCGTGCCCAGGACCAGCTCGGGCGAGCGCTCCATGGCGATGCCGACCGCCGTTTCCGGCCCCACGCCCAGTGCGCGCAGCCGCCGCGCGAGGCGGTTGGACTCCGCGTCGAGCCGGCGGTAGCTCCAGACTTCTCCGGAGCCGATCACCGCCGGCGCGTCCGGCAGCTCCCGCGCCACCTCTGCGAACAGCTCGGGCAGGCAGGAGTCCCGGGGGTACTCGCGCACGGTGCCGTTCCACGCGCGCACCACCTGCTCCAGCTCCGCCGGAAGCAGCAGCGGCAGGTCCGGCAGCGCGCGGCCGGGCTCCGCCACAGCCCCCGCGAGCAGCGCCGCGAAGCGGGCCAGCAGGCGCTCCACCGTCGCGCCGTCGAACAGGTCGGTGTTGTGCTCCAGGGTTCCGGAAAAGCCGGCGGTCCCCTCGCTCAGCGAGAGCGTCAGGTCGAATTTCGCCGTTCCGCTGTCGACCAGGAGCGGCGCCAGCGAGAGCCCCGGAACCGACAGAGCGCCGGTGGGCGCGTTCTGCAACGCGAACAGAACCTGGAAGAGTGGGGACTGCGCGAGATCCCGCTCCGGAACCAGCTCTTCGACGAGCCGCTCGAACGGGACGTCCTGATGCGCGAACGCGTCCAGGGCGGTCGCGCGCGCCTTCCCCAAGAGCTCACGGAAGGCCGGCCCGCCCGAGAGGTCCGTCCGCAGCACCAGGGTGTTCACGAAGAACCCGATCAGGTCCTCGATCTCGCGGCGGTTGCGGCCGGCGATGGGGGTGCCCACCACCACGTCGTCCTGGCCCGCATGGCGCCCGAGGAGGAGCGCCCAGGACGCCAGCAGGACCATGAACGGGGTGGCCCCCTCGCGCCGGCACAGCTCCCGGACCTCCGCCGCCAGGGCCGGGGAGAGGGTGACCGGGCGGGTCGCGCCGCGGAAGGTCTGCACCGCCGGGCGCGGCCGGTCCGGGGGCAGCTCCAGCCGC
>Ga0126309_10000064_pt1 | contig 35201 bp, 15 predicted proteins | sample Plot56_FD_92541 | JGI IMG/M metagenome (GOLD analysis project Ga0126309, IMG submission 92541) | Serpentine soil microbial communities from UC McLaughlin Reserve, CA, USA - Plot56 | ecosystem: Environmental > Terrestrial > Soil > Grasslands | place: USA: UC McLaughlin Reserve, Lake County...
CAGAACCTCGGCCCAGATCCCGGCGACCAGCTCCTCGACCGGGTCGGACGGCCCGGCCGAGGGCGCCTGGCTCCTCTGCGGGTCCGGCAGGGCCTTGCGGTCGATCTTGCCGTTGGGCGAGAGTGGCAGAGCGTCCAGGAGGACGAAGGTGGCCGGCACCATGTAGTCGGGGAGGCGCCGGCGGAGCCAGGCGGCGAGCGCTGATCTAGGATCGGTCGGATCGGTCGGATCGGTCCGATCGGTCGGATCGAGAACGACCCAGGCGACGAGGCGGTTCTCGCGGGCGAGGACGACGCCGTCTCGCACCGCGGGATGACTGCGCAGGACGGCCTCGATCTCGCCCAGCTCGATGCGGAAGCCGCGGACCTTGACCTGGTGGTCGATGCGGCCGAGGAATTCCAGGTCGCCGTTGGGCCGGAAGCGGACGAGGTCGCCCGTGCGGTAGACGCGGTCACCTGCTTCGCCGAAAGGATCGGGGGTGAAGCGCTCCGCGGTCAGCTCGGGCCGGCCCAGGTAGCCGCGCGCCAGGCCGTCGCCTGCCAGCCAGAGCTCGCCTGCGACGCCCGGGGGCGCGAGGGCTCCGCGGCGGTCGACCACGTGCGCGCGGGTGCCGCGGATCGGCCGGCCGATGGCGGGCGCTCTCTCTGGCGCGCGGGGGACCAGGGCTCCGGTGGAGTAGGTCGTGTCCTCCGACGGGCCGTACAGGTTGAGCACCCGCTCTACGGTGCCGGTCGCGTAGAGCTGCGCGGCGAGGGCGGCGGGGAGCGGCTCGCCGGCCAGGCAGACGGTGCGCACCGAGGCGGGCAGGCTGCCGCTGCGCACCAGCTCGGTGGCCGCCGAGGGGACGGTGTTGAGCAGGCGCGCCTGGAATTTCCCATCAAAAGGGGCAGGCAGCTCGGGGAGGGCGAGGGCGTTGGCGGCGAGGAGGATCGTGCCGCCGAAGGCGAGCGGCACGAAGATCTCGAAGACCGACAGGTCGAAGCAGACCGAGGTGGCGGCGACCACGCCGGCCAGCTCCTCGTCCGAGAACGTCTCCCGCGACCAGCCGGCGAGCGCCACGGCGCTGCGGTGCTCGATGGCGACGCCCTTGGGCCTGCCGGTGGAGCCGGAGGTGTAGATCAGGTAGGCGAGGTGGTTGGGGGTGACCCCGGAGTCGTGCGGGAGAGGGGCGTCGGGGAGGTCCAGGGTGTCGAGGTCGATCAGCCTCCGTGGACCCTCACCCCCTAACCCCCTCTCCCACACGCACTCACTCCCGCGCGGGAGAGGGGGGACCTTCTTGCGGGTGATGAGGACGGCGGCGCCGGAATCGTCGAGCATCAGCTCCTGGCGCTCGGCGGGGTAGTTGGGATCGATCGGCACGTAGGCTCCGCCGGCCGCGAGCACGGCGAGGAGCGCGGCGATCAGGTCGGGTGTGCGCTCCAGGCAGACGGCGACCCGCGTTTCGGGGCCGACGCCCAGCTCGCGCAGGCGGCGGGCCAGGCCTCCGGCGCGGCGGGCCAGCTGTCTGTAGGTGAGCCGCCCGGTCTCGTGCACCAGGGCCACGGCGTCCGGCGTGCGCTCCGCCTGAGTGGCGAACAGCTCGTGCAGGCAGAGGCCGGTCATGGGTGCCGCGCCGGTGTCGTTCCATTCCAGGAGCTGGAGGCATTCCGCCGGGAGCAGGAGCGGCAGGTCGTTGAGCGGCAGGCCGGGAGCGCCGGCCGCGGCTTCCAGCAGCGCCGCGAAGCGGGCCAGCAGGCGCTCCGCGGTGCTGGCGTCGAAGAGGTCGGTGTTGAACTCCAGGGCGCCGGAGAGCGCCTCTCCCAGGGTCAGCGTCAGGTCGAGCTTGGCGACCCCGCTGTCCACGGCGAGCGGCGCCAGCGAGAGCCCGGGGACGGACAGCTCTCCGGCCGGCGCGGTCTGCAGGACGAACAGGACCTGGAAGAGCGGAGAGTGCGAGAGATCCCGCTCGGGGACCAGCTCCTCGACGAGCCGCTCGAACGGGAGGTCCTGATGGCTGAACGCCTCCAGCGCTTCGATTCTCACCCGTCCAAGAAGATCGCGGAAGCTCGGATTTCCCGAGAGGTCCGCGCGGAGCACCAGGGTGTTGACGAAGAACCCGATCAGCTCTTCGATCTCCCGCCGGTTGCGGCCGGCGATCGGGCAGCCGACGAGAACGTCCTCCTGGCCCGCATGGCGCCCGAGCAGGACCGACCAGGCGGCCAGCAGGGCCATGAACGGAGTCGCGCCTTCCTCGCGGCAGAGCTTCCGGAGCGCCGCGGACAGATCCGGCGGCAGGTCGATCGGCCGGACCGCGCCGCGGGTCGTCTGCACGGCCGGCCGCGTGCGGTCCGTGGGCAGCTCCAGCACGTGGGGCGCCCCGGCGAGCCGCCGCTTCCAGGAGGCGAGCTGCGCCTCCAGCACCTCCCCCTGCAACCAGCCGCGCTGCCAGACCGCGAAGTCGGCGTACTGCACGGGCAGATCCGGAAGAGGCGACTCCGCGGCGAGCGCGGCGATCTCGCGGAGGAGCACGCCCATCGACCAGCCGTCCGAGACGATGTGATGCATCGTGACGAGGAGGACATGCTCCCGCGCGGCCAGCCGCAACAGCGCCAGGCGGAGGAGCGGTCCCCGCTGGAGATCGAACGGCCGCCGGGCCTCCTCCGCGGCCAGCGCGCGCGCCCGTGCCTCCCGATCCTCCTCCGGAAGGCCGGTCAGGTCGACGAGCGGGAGAGAGAGCGGAGCCGGCTCCGCGATGACCTGCGCCGGCCGGCCGTCGCGCGCCGCGAAGGTGGTGCGCAGCGCCTCGTGCCGCCGCACGATCTCGGCGAAGATCCGCTCCAGCCGCGCGGGGGAGACCTCGCCGCTCAGGTGCACGGCCGAGGGGATGTTGTAGGCCGGGCTGCCCGGCTCGAGCTGGTCGATGAGCCAGAGGCGCTGCTGCGCGAACGACAGCGGCAGGTCCCGGTCGCGGGCCACGCGCTCGATCGGGGGCTGCGTCGCGTCCTGCCGCGCGGTCCGCACCACGCGGGCGAGCTCCGCGACCGTGGGCGCCTCGAAGAGCTGGCGCAGCGAGACCTCGGCGCCGAGAACGCCGCGGACCCGCGACACCACCTGGGTCGCCAGCAGCGAGTGCCCTCCCAAGGCGAAGAAGTCGTCGCGGACCCCGACGCGCTTCCCCAGATCCAGGCCCAGCACCTCGGACCAGATCCCGGCCAGCAGCTCCTCGATCGGGTCGGACGGCGCGGCGAGGCTCTCGTCCGCCGCGAGCGCGCTCGCGGGCGCCGGCAAGGCCCCCCGGTCGAGCTTGCCGTTGGGCGTCAACGGCAGCGCGGCCAGCGGGACGTAGGCGCTGGGCGTCATGGAGTCGGGGAGGGTCTCGCGGAGGAAGGCGCGCAGGGCAGCCGGCGCCGGACCCGGGAACGAACGGGGAACGAAGTAGGCGGCGATCAGCTTCTCGCCGGGCGTGTCCTCCCGCACCACGACGACGGTGGCCTCGACCTCCGGATGGCGCAGGAGCCGCGCCTCGATCTCTTCGACCTCGATGCGGTAGCCGCGCACCTTGATCTGGCGGTCCGCGCGCCCGGCGTATTCGAGCTGGCCGTCCGGCAGCGACCGGGCGAGGTCGCCGGTGCGGTAGAGGCGCGCCCCGGGCTCCGTCGCGAACGGGTGCGGCACGAAGCGCTCGGCGGTGAGGTCCGGCCGTCCCAGATAGCCGCGGGCGAGGAGCGCTCCGCCGAGCAGCAGCTCGCCGGCCGTGCCCAGGGGCACCGGGAAGCCCTCCTGATCGAGCAGGAGGATCTCCGTCTCCCCGATCGCGCGGCCGATCGACACCTCGCCGCGCGCCTCGGCGGGCGACGGCGCCGCGAGGTCGGTCGCCGTGGAGACGATGGTCGACTCGGTCACGCCGTAGGTGTTGAGCAGCCGCGGCCGTTCCGGCGCAAACCGCCGCCAGGCCGCCACGCGCGTGAGCAGGGCCCGCTCGCCGCCGAGGATGATCAGGCGGAGGTCCGGGGGCAGGGAGAGCCCCTCGGTCTCCACCTTCGCCGCGATCTCGTGCCAGTACGCCGTCGGCAGGCTGAGCACCGTGACCCCCTGCGCGGCGCACGACTCCAGGAAGGTGGCCACCGAGCCCAGCATGGCGTCGGTGCGGAGCACCAGCTCCGCCCCGCCGGTGAGGCACGGGACGATCTCTTCGAGGCTCGTGTCGAAGCTCGTCGAGCAGAACTGCAAGACGCGGTCGCCGGGGCAGATCCCATAGACCTGCCGGACCGCCTCGACATAGCGGGCCAGCGCCCCCTGGGAGACCATCACCCCCTTGGGACGCCCCGTCGATCCCGAGGTATACAGCACATACGCGAGCTGCTCCGCCGCCGGAACGTGTCCGTCCGTGTCGCCGTCCGTGCCCTCGTCCGTGTCGTCCGTGTCATCCTTTTCCTCCTCCAGCAGCACCGCCCCCGAGTCCGCCAGCATGAATTCGCGGCGCTCCCGCGGATACGCCGGGTCGATCGGCACGTAGGCTCCGCCGGCCTTGAGGATGCCCAGAAAGGCCACGATCAGCTCCGGCGCGCGCTTGGCCACCACGGCCACGCGGGTCTCCGGGCCGACCCCGAGCCGGCGCAGGCGGCGCGCCAGGCGGACCGCCCGGCGGTCGAGCTCGCCATAGGTGAGGCGCCGGTCCCCCTGGGAGAGCGCCGGCGCGTCCGGCGCGAGCGCGGCCTGGCGCTCGAAGAGCGGCAGGATCGAGGCGCAGCCATCCGGTAGAGCTCCGGTGTCGTTCCACTCGCGGAGGATCTGGTGCCGCTGCGCCGCGTCGAGCAGCGGGAGCTCCGCGACCGGCCGCTCCGGCGCGTCGACGGCGCCGCGCAGCAGGTGGGCGAAGGACTCCAGGATCCGCCGCCCCGTCGCCGCGTCGAACAGCGCGCGGCTGATCTCCAGCGAGGCGCGCAGCTCGCCGCCGGTATCGAGCAGATCCAGGCTCAGGTCGAACTGCGCCACGCCGCTGTGCACGGCGAGCGCCTCCAGGGTCAGCCCGGGCAGGGAGACGCGCGCGGGAGAGGCGGTCTGGAGAGAGAAGAAGACCTGGAACAGCGGCGCGACCGCCAGGTTGCGCTCCGGCACCAGCTCCTCGACGAGCCGCTCGAACGGCAGGTCCTGGCGCTCGAACGCCGCGAGCACGGTCTCGCGGGTGGCCTCCAGCAATCCGCGGAAGGTCAATCCCTGCGACGCCAACCTCCCGCGGAGCACCAGCGTGTTGACGAAGAACCCGATCAATCCCTCGGTCTCGATCCGCTGGCGGTTCGCCACAGGCGTCCCCACCAGCACGTCCTCCTGGCCGCTCAGGCGGTGCAGCAGCATCTGGAAGGCCGCGAGGAGGAGCATGAACGGCGTGACCCCTTCCCGCTGGGCCAGCTCGCGGACGGCCTCCGCGAGCCCTCGGGGCAGGGTCATCGGCAGGGACGTTCCTTCGCGGCTCTGCAACGGCCCGCGGGACCGGTCCGTGGGAAGGGCGAGCTCCCCCGGCGCTCCCGCCAGCTCCTCGCGCCACCAGCCGAGCGGCCCGGCGAGCGCCTCGCCGCTCATCCGGCTCCGCTGCCAGACCGCGAAGTCGGCGTATTGCACGGGAAGCTCGGGCAGGGGAGAGGGAAGGCCGGCGGAGAAGGCGGCGTACAGGGTCCCCACCTCGCGCTGCAACACGCCCAGGGACCAGCCGTCGGAGACGATGTGGTGCAGGGTGACCAGCAGGAGGTGCTCGCGCGCGGCCAAGCGCACGAGGCACAGGCGCAGCAGCGGTCCCCGCTGGAGATCGAATGGCCGCGCCGCCTCCTCGCGGGCGAGCCCGAGCGCCTGCCCGTCCCGCTCCGCCGCGCCGAGGCAGGACAGGTCGACGAGCGGCAGCTCCGGCGGGAGGACTCCGGCGATCACCTGCACGGGGTGTCCGCCCTGGACGGCGAAGGTGGTGCGCAGCGCCTCGTGCCGCCGCACGATCCCGGCGAAGACCCGCGCGAGCAGGCCCGGCGACAGCTCTCCGGTCAACCGCAGGGCCAGCGGCATGTCGTAGGCCGGCGAGCCCGGATCGAGCTGATCGATCAGCCAGAGCCGCTCCTGCGGGAAAGAGAGGGGCCACGGGCCGGCTCCCGCGCTCCGCGGCCGGATCGCGGCGGCGTCCGCCGCGGCGGCGCGCTTCTTCTGGAGGAGGGCCTCGAGCAGAGCGCGCTTGTCCGGCGAGAGCCCTGCGAGGCGGTCCGCGAGGACTTCCATTCAGCTCTCTCTTTCCGGGGCGCGAATGTCTTCGAGGCGCTCGCGCGCCTCCTCGTCGGACAGGACATCCAGCTCCGCGAGGAGCGCGGCGAGCTCGTCCTCGTCGGTGGGCGCCGCCGCCTGCGCGTCGATCAGCTCGGAGAGGCCGGCGATCGTCGGACGCTTGAAGATCTCGCGCAGCGGCAGGTCGACGCCGAAGATCTGGCGGACGCGGGCCAGGACCTGCGTGGCGAGCAGCGAATGGCCGCCCAGCTCGAAGAACCCGTCGTCGACGCTCACCTGCTCCAGCGCGAGCAGCTCCTTCCAGATCTCCGCCACGGCCTCCTCGGTGCGCGTCCGCGGTGCCACGATCTCCCCCGCGCGATGGCGCCGCGCCCGGTCCGGCGCCGGCAGCGCCCGCCGGTCCACCTTGCCGTTGGGCGACAGCGGCAGGGCGTCGAGCACCACGAAGGCCGCCGGCACCATGTACTCGGGCAGGCGGGCGCGGAGCCAGGCGGCGAGGGCGGAGGGCAGATCGGACGGATCGGTCGGATCGGACGGCTCGAGGGTCACCCAGGCGACGAGGCGGCGGTCGCCGGATTCCTCCCAGACGAGAGCCACGCTCTCGCGGACCGCGGGATGGCTCGCGAGGACGGCCTCGATCTCCCCCAGCTCGATGCGGAAGCCACGGAGCTTGACCTGATGGTCGATGCGGCCGAGGAACTCCAGGTCGCCGCTGCCGTCCGGGCGGTAGCGCACCAGGTCGCCGGTGCGGTAGACGCGCTCTCCGCTCTCACCGAAAGGATCGGGGGTGAAGCGCTCCGCGGTCAGCTCGGGCCGGCCCAGGTAGCCGCGCGCGAGGCCGGCTCCCGCGAGCCAGAGCTCTCCCGCGACCCCCGGGGGCACGGGCACGCCGCGGCGGTCGACCACGTGCGCGCGGGTGCCGCGGAGCGGCCGGCCGATCGCGGGCGCCCGGTCGCCGTCGCGCGGCGCGAGAGCGCCGGTCGAGTAGGTCGTGTCCTCCGAGGGGCCGTACAGGTTGAGCACCCGTTGCACGGTCCAGGTGGCGTAGAGGCGGGCGGCGAGGGCCGCCGGCAGCGGCTCGCCGGCCAGGCAGACCGTCCGCACCGAGGCGGGCAGGCCGCCGCTCCGCACCAGCTCCGCGGCGGCGGAGGGCACGGTGTTGAGCAGCCGGACCTCGGCCGCCGCGGGCAGCGCGGGGAGATCCAGCGCGTTCTCCGCCAGGAGGATGGTGCCGCCGAAGGCGAGCGGCACGAAGATCTCGAAGACCGACAGGTCGAAGCAGACCGAGGTCGCGGCGAGCACGCCGGAGAGCTCCTCGTCCGAGAATTCCCCGCGCGCCCAGCCGGCCAGCGCCACGGCGCTGCGATGCTCGATCGCCACCCCCTTGGGGCGGCCCGTCGAGCCCGAGGTGTAGATCAGGTAGGCGAGGTGGTTGGGGGTGGCTCCACCGGCCGGAAGCTCGGCGGGGGGGATGTCCACCGCGTCGAGGTCGAGGAGTTGTGGACCTTGCGACGGACGGACACGGACGGACACGGACGCGCACGGACCCTCGGAAACTTCGCCTTTGTCCATGTTCGTCCATGAGGGTCTGTGGCCGTCCGTGCGCTTTCCCCGCGTCACCAGCACGGCCGCGCCCGAGTCTTCCAGCATCAGGGCCTGCCGCTCCTTCGGATAGGCGGGATCGACCGGCACGTAGGCGCCGCCGGCCGCGAGCACGCCGAGGAGCGTCGCGATCAGGTCCGGCGAGCGTTCGAGACAGACCGCGACCCGCACTTCGGGGCCGACGCCCAAGGCGCGCAGGTGGCGGGCCAGGCCGCCGGCCCGCGCCGCCAGCTCGGCGTAGGTCCACCGGCTCCGGCCGTGGACCAGCGCCACGGCCTCCGGCGTCCGCGCCGCCCGGGCGGCGAACAGCTCGTGCAGGCAGGCTCCGGAGGCGGGCGCCGCCCCGGTGTCGTTCCAGCGCAGGAGCTGCCCGCTTTCCTCGGGGAGGAGGAGCGGCAGGTCCGCGATGGAGCGCTCCGGATCGCCGGCCGCGGCCTTGAGCAGGGCGAGGAAGCGGGCCCACAGGCGCTCCGCCGTGCCGCCGTCGAACAGGTCGGTGTTGTATTCGAGCCCTCCGGAGAAGCCGGTCGCGCTCTCGCCCAGGGTCAGCGAGAGGTCGAACTTGGCGACGCCGCTGTCCAGGGGGAGCGGCGTCAGCGCGAGGCCCGGTACGGAGAGGGCGCCGGCCGGAGCGTTCTGGAGCGCGAACAGGACCTGGAAGAGCGGCGAGACGGCGAGGTCGCGCTCGCTGACCACCTCCTCGACGATGCGCTCGAAGGGGACGTCCTGGTGCGCGTAGCCGTCGAGAGCGACCTGCCGGGCTCGTTCCAGCAGCTCCCCGAAGGCGGGCGCATCCCTGAGGTCAGATCGGAAGACGACCGTGTTGACGAAAAAGCCGATCAGCCCTTCGATCTCCCGCCGGGTCCTCCCGGCGACGGGCGAGCCGACCAGCACGTCGTCCTGCCCCGCGTGGCGGCCGAGCAGCACGCTCCAGGCGGCGAGGAGCGCCATGAACGGGGTGACTCCCCGCTGGCGGCAGAGGAGCCGCACCGCCTCGGAGAGGGCGGGGGAGAGCTCGACCGTCACGAGCGCGCCGTTCGAGGTCTGCGTCGCCGGACGCGGCCGGTCGAGCGGCAGCTCCAGCACCCGCGGAGCTCCGGCGAGCTGGCGCTTCCAGTAGTCGAGCTGGGCCTCCAGGACCTCCCCTTGCAGCCAGTCCCGCTGCCTGGAGGCGAAGTCGGCGTACTGCACCGGCAGGTCCGGCAGCGCGGCCTGCTTTCCCTCGGCGAATGCCGCGTAGAGGACCGCGATCTCGCGCAGCAGCACCCCCATGGACCAGCCGTCGCTGACGATGTGGTGCATCGTGACGAGCAGGAGGTGCTCCGCCTCGCCCAGCCGCACCAGGGACAGGCGCAGCAGCGGCCCGTTCTGGAGATCGAACGGCCGCCGCGCCTCTTCCAGGGCGAGCTCGCGCGCCCAGACCTCCCGCTCCGCCTCCGGCGCGTGCGCCAGATCGAGGACCGGAATCTCCAGGCGCAGCTCCGCAGCGATCACCTGCACCGGCCGCCCTTCGCGCGCATCGAAAGTCGTGCGCAGCGCCTCGTGCCGGCGCACCACCTCGGCGAAGATCCGCGCCAGCTCTTCGCCCGACACCGCGCCGGTCAGGCGCACGGCCGCGGGGATGTTGTAGGCCGGGTTCCCCGGCTCGAGCTGGTCGAGGAACCAGAGGCGCTGCTGCGCGAAGGAGAGCGGCAGGTCGCCGTCCCGCGGCACCGGCAGGATCGGGCGGTCCGGCCGGCCCGTGCGGCCCTCGCGGACCGCCCGGGCGAGCTCCGCGATCGTCGGCGCCTCGAACAGCGTGCGCAGCGGCAGGTCGACGCCGAGCACGCCGCGGATGCGCGACATGACCTGGGTGGCGAGCAGGGAATGCCCGCCGAACGCGAAGAAATCGTCGTGCACCCCGACGCGCTCCAGCTTCAGCACCTCGGACCAGATCCCGGCGAGCAGCTCCTCGACCGGATCGCCCGGGGCGCCGGGCGCCTGCGCGTCCGCCGAGCCGATCCGCTCCGGCGCCGGCAATGCGCGCCGGTCCAGCTTGCCGTTGGCGGTCAGCGGCAGCGCGTCGAGGAGCACGAAGGCCGAGGGCAGCATGTAGTCCGGCAGCCGCTCGGCCAGCCAGCCGCGGAGAGGCGTTTTCGGGTCGCGGACGTCGGCCTTCGGATGCAGGACGAGATAGGCGACCAGGCGGGTCTCGCCGGGAGCGCCCGCATCGTCCTGCCGCGCCAGCACGGCGCATTCGCGAATCGCGGGGTGGCCGGCCAGGACGCTCTCGATCTCGCCCGGCTCGATGCGGAAGCCGCGGATCTTGACCTGATGATCGAGCCGGCCGAGGAACTCGATGGCGCCGTCCGGCCGCTGGCGCACCAGGTCGCCCGTGCGGTACAGGCGCTCGCCGTCGCCCCAGGGGTGGGGGAGGAATCGCTCCGCCGTCAGCCCGGGCCGGTTCAGGTAGCCGCGCGCGAGGCCGTCGCCGCCGATGCAGAGCTCGCCGGCCGAGCCCGGCGGCACGGCCGCGTGCATCCGGTCCAGCACGTAGAGCGTGGTATTGGCGAGCGGCAGGCCGATCGGGACGGCCCCTGCCTGCGCGACCTCGCGGATCGGGTGCCAGGACGCGAAGGTCGTGCTCTCGGTCGGTCCGTAGCCGTTGAGCAGGCGGCGCGGCGGCCGGCCCGCGAGCACGGTGCGGGCGGCCACCGGGTCCACGGCCTCGCCGCCGACCAGCAGCTCGCTCATCGTCGCGAACGCCTCCGGCACCTCCCGCGCCATCCGGGTGAAGAGGGCCGAGGTCAGGAACATGGAGGTGACCCCCCTCTCCCGGATCCAGCGCGCGAAGTCGGACGGCGCGAGCACCACCTCGCGCGGGATCACGACCACCGCGGCGCCGGTCAGCAGAGCCCCCCAGATCTCGTACGTGGCGGCGTCGAAGCTGATGTTGGCCACATGGCCGGTGCGGTCTCCCGGCCCCAGGCGCACGTAGTTGGTCTCGCGCACCAGCCGCGCGACGGCCCGGTGCGGCACGGCCACGCCCTTTGGACGGCCGGTGGAGCCCGAGGTGTAGATCACGTAGGCCAGGCGCGCGGCGGGGATCCGCACGTCGAGGGGAGAGACGTCCCCCTCCGGCCCGTCTCCGTCCGCGACGAGAGCCATCGGCGCGAGCCCGGTCAGGCGCTCCTTGGTCGCCGCGTGGACCAGGACGGTCCGCGCGCCCGTGTCCGCCAGCAGGAAGGCCAGCCGGTCGTCCGGATATCCGGGATCGAGAGGAACGTAGGCGCCTCCGGCCTTGAGGATGGCCAGGGTGCCGAGGACCAGCTCGGGCGAGCGCGCCATGCAGATCCCCACCATCTCCTCGGGGCCCACGCCCAGCGCGTGCAGGCGGTGCGCCAGGCGGTTGGATGCCTCGTCGAGCCGGCGGTAGCTCCAGACCTCCCCCGCGGGGGTGACCAGGGCCGGCGCCTCCGGCCACTGCCGCGCCACCTGGGCGAACAGCTCCGGCAGGCAGGCTTCGCGCGGGTAGGCGCTCCGGGTGTCGTTCCACTCCACCAGCGCCTGGTGGCGCTCCGCGGCCGAGAGGAGAGGCAGCGCGCCGATCTCCAGGTCCGGGTCCGCGGCGCCGCCCGCGAGCAGCGTCTCGAAATGCGCGAGCAGGCGGTCGATCGTGGCGGCGTCGAAGAGGTCCGCGTCGTATTCGAGCGCGCCGGCCAGCCGTCCGTCCATCTCCTGGAGCGTGAAGGTGAGGTCGAGCTTCGCCACGCCCGGCTCCGGCGGCAGCGCGCGCAGCGCGAGCCCGGGGAGCTCGATCGCCGGCAGGGGAGCGTTCTGGAGCGCGAACAGGACCTGGACGAGCGGCGCCTGGCGCGCGTCGCGGTCCGGCGCGAGATCCTCGACCAGGCGCTCGAACGGCAGGTCCTGGTGCGCGTAGGCGTCGATCGTCGCCTGCCGCACCTGCGCCAGGAATTCGCGGAACGACGGCGCCTTCCCCAGCTCCATCCGCAGCACCAGGGTGTTCACGAAGAACCCGATCAGCCCCTCGATCTCCTGCCGGGTGCGGTTCGCGATCGGGCTGCCGAGCAGCAGGTCGTCCTGGCCGGCCATCCGGCCGAGGAGCGCTCCGAAGGCGGCGAGGAGCGCCATGAACGGCGTCAGCCCCTCGCTCCGGATGAGGCCGGCGACCTCCTGCGACAGGCGGGCCGGGAGCGCCACGGGCCGCAGGCCGGCGGGGCGGCGCGCGGCGGCGCTGCGCGGCCGGTCCGTCGGCAGCTCGAGCTGGCGCGGCGCCTCCTCCAGGCGGTCGCGCCAGTAGGCGAGCTGCTCCTCCAGCACCTCGCCCTGGAGCCACTCGCGCTGCCACACGGCGAAGTCCGCGGGCTGCACGGGCAGGGGAGGGAGGGGCGATTCCTCGCCGCGCGAGAAGGCCGCGTAGAGCGCTCCCACCTCGCGCACCAGCACGCCCATCGACCAGCCGTCCGCGATGACGTGGTGGAGCGTCAGCAGCAGGAGGTGCTCCGCGGGCGCCAGCCGCACCAGGGTGAGCCGCAGCAGCGGACCCCGCGCCAGATCGAACGGGCGGACGGCCTCCTCCCGGGCGATGTGCCGGGCCTGGAGATCAGACCGATCGGACGGATCGGACCGATCCGACGGATCGGACAGGCCCGGCAGATCCGACAGATCGACCAGCGGCAGCTCCGGCTGGAATGCGGCGCCGATCACCTGGACCGGCCGCCCCTCGCGCGCGGCGAACGTCGTGCGCAGCCCCTCGTGGCGCCGCGCCAGCTCGCCGAAGCACCGCTCCAGGCGGTCCACGTCGAGCGCGCCGGAGAGCCGCACCGCCCAGGGCACGTTGTAGGCGGGGTTGCCCGGCGCGAGCTGGTCGATCAGCCACAGGCGCTGCTGCGCGGAGGAGAGCGGCAGATCCCCGAGCTCCTCGCGGGGGACCGGGACGATCGGCGGGGCCGGCTGGGCGTGGCGGCTCGCCCGGATCGCGCGGGCGAGGTCCGCGATCGTCGGCGACTCGAAGAGCTGGCGCAGGGGGAGCTCCGCGCCGAGCAGCGTCCGGATGCGGGAGATCACCTGGGTGGCCAGCAGGGAGTGCCCGCCGAGGGCGAAGAAGCTCTCGTGGACGCCGATCTGCTCGACGCCCAGGAGCTCGGACCAGATGCGGGCGAGCAGCTCCTCGACCGGGCCGGCCGGAGCGGCGGAGAAGCCCGCTCCCTCGGCCCCGCCGGTCCGCTCCGGCGCCGGGAGCGCCCGCCGGTCCAGCTTGCCGTTCGGGGAGAGCGGCAGGGCCGCGAGCGCCACGAAGGCGGAGGGCACCATGTGCCGCGGCAGCCGCGCCTGCAACCACGCCCGCAGGACCTCGCCGCGCGGCGCCCGGCCGCCCTGGCCCACCACGTAGGCCACCAGGCGGAGATCGCCCGGCGCATCGCGCCGCGCCTGCACCGTGCACTCCCGCACCTCCGGATGGCGCGCCAGCACCGCCGCGATCTCGCCGGGCTCGATGCGGAAGCCGCGGATCTTGATCTGGTCGTCGAGCCGGCCCAGGTACTCCAGGTCGCCGTCCGGCCGGTGGCGCACCAGGTCTCCCGTGCGGTAGACCCTCTCTCCGGAGGTCCCGGATGGGGCGAAGGGATCCGGGGTGAACCGTTCCGCGGTCAGCTCCGGCCGGTGCAGATAACCGCGGGCGAGCCCCGCTCCGGCCAGCCACAGCTCGCCGGCCACCCCGATCGGTACCAGCTCGCCCCGGCGGTCGACCACCCAGGTCCGCGTCCCGGGGAGCGGGCGCCCGATGGCGGGAGCGTGCTCGCGACCCGCGCCCGGCCGCGGCACGAGCGCGCCGGTCGAATAGGTCGTGTCTTCCGAAGGGCCGTAGAGATTGAGCACCCGGTCGACGGTGCCCGTCTCGTACAGCCGGGCCGCCAGCGCGGCCGGCAGCGGCTCGCCCGCCAGGCAGGCGGTGCGGACCGGCGCCGGCAGGCCCGCCCGCAGCAGCTCCGCCGCGACCGGCGGCACCGTGTTGAGCAGCCGGACCTCGTCCGCGGCCGGCAGCCCAGGGAGCGCCAGGGCGTTTTCCGCCAGGATCACGCGGCCGCCCCAGGCGAGGGGCGCGAAGATCTCGAAGACCGAGAGATCGAAGCAGACCGAGGTGGCGGCGAGAACGCCGGACAGCTCCTCGTCCGAGAAGGCGTCGCGCGCCCAGCGCGCCAGGGCCACGGCGCTCCGGTGCTCGATCGCCACGCCCTTGGGCCGGCCTGTCGAGCCGGAGGTGTAGATCACGTAGGCGAGGTGGTCCGGTGTGGTGCCCGTGCCGCGCGGTAGGCGATGGTTCGGGATATCCGTCGTCTCGAGATCGAGCCGCCGGAGACCCTCACCCCCTGGCCCCCTCTCCCACCCGCACTCACGCCCGCCCGGGAGAGGGGGAACCAGGAGCCTCCCGCGCGTCACCAGCACCGCGGCCCCCGAATCCTCCAGCATCCACTGCTGCCGCTCCACCGGATACGCCGGGTCGACCGGCACGTAGGCGCCGCCGGCCGCGAGCACGCCCAGGAGCGAGGCGATCAGGTCCGGCGAGCGCTCCAGGCAGACCGCCACCCGCACCTCGAGGCCGACGCCCATGGCGCGGAGCTGCCGGGCGAGGCCCCCCGCCCGCTCCACCAGCTCGGCGTAGGTCGTCCGCTCCGTCTCGTGCACGAGCGCCACGGCCTGCGGCGTGCGCTCCGCCTGGGCGGCGAACAGCTCATGCAGACAGAGATCCGAGGCGGGCGCCGCTCCGGTGTCGTTCCATTCGAGGAGCTGCTGCCGCTCCGCGGGCGGGAGCGCCGGCAGCTCCGCGAGCGCCGGATTCCGGTCCTCCGCGAAGACCGTCAGCAGGTGCGCCAGGCGCTCCAGGAGCCGGGTCACCGCCGCGGTCTCGAACCGCCCCGCGTCGTAGAGGATCGTCAGCGCCAGCTCGGCTCCCGGGATGACCACGACGTTCAAGGGGTAGTTGGTGCGCGTGGCCGCCGCTTCCTCTTCGATCGCCAGATCCGGAAGCTGCTGCGACAGCTCCTGCGGGAGCGCCAGGTTTTCGAACACCAGGATGTGGTCGAACAGCGGCACCCCGCCCGGCAGCTCGCTCCACCTCTGCATGTCGACCAGAGACGATTGCTCATGGCGGCGCATCGCCGCGAGGCGCTCCTGGAAGCTGCCGAGCCACTCCCGCAGCCGGCTCTCCGGCGCCACCTCCACCCGCACCGGCAGGGTGTTGATGAACGGCCCCACGATCGACTCGACCCCGGGCAGCTCCGGCGGCCGGCCGGCCACGGTCGCGCCGAAGAGCACGTCCTGCCGGCCGGTCGCCTGGGCGAGCAGCACGGCCCAGGCGCCCTGCACCAGCGTGTTTAGGGTGAGGCGGTGCCGCCGCGCCACCTCGCGCAGGGCTTCGGCCGTCTCCCGCGGCAGCGCGAGCAGCTCCCGCCGCGCCGCCGCGCCCGATCCTCCCGCCTTGTCGTCCCCTTCCGCCAGCAAGGTGGGGGAGCTGAAGCCCGCGAGGCTCTGGCGCCAGAAGGACTCGGCCTCGCCCGGGTCCTGCCGCTGCAGCCAGGCGATGTATTCGCGGAAGCCGCGCGGCCGCTCCCGCCGGGGCTCGCGGCCCTGCGACAGCTCCGCGTAGCTGACGAACAGCTCGCGGAGGATGACGCCCTGGGACCAGCCGTCGACCACCAGGTGGTGCTGCGTCCAGACGAGCTGGTGGAGGTCCGGACCCAGCTCGAAGAGGGCCAGGCGCATCAGCGGCGCCTGCGAGAGATCGAACCCGCGCTCCCGGTCGGCGTCCAGGGAGCGGGCGAGGCGGGCCCGCTGCTCGTCCGCGCCGAGCCCGCTCCAGGACGTGCGCGCCACCTCCAGATCGGCCTGGCGATAGACCACCTGCAGCGGCTTCTCCAGGTTCTCCCAGAAGAAGGCCGTGCGCAGGATGCCGTGCCGCTCGACCACCTGCCGCCACGCCCGCTCGAAAGCGGGGAGGTCCAGCCGGCCGGTCAGCCGCAAGCTCATCTGGAGGACGTAGACGCCCGATCCCGGCGCGTACAGGGTGTGGAAGAGCATCGCCTGCTGCATGGGCGACAGCTCGTAAATCAGCTCGATTTCGTTCGATTGCATCGAGGTCTCCGCCTCCCCAGCGAAGCGGCGGCAAGTATACGAAACCGCGCGTCGCTTGTCCCCCTGCCTGTCTCCCTGCTTGTACCCTGCTTGTACCCCCTCGACCCCTTGGTCTATGCTCACGGGACTCTTTTTTCCGGTCCGCCCCGCGGCGCCCCGGAGACCCCGAGGAACCGAGCCCATGGCGATTTTTTCGAGCTTGTCCCGCCGCCGCTTCCTGAAGAACGCCGCACTGACCCTGCCGGCCCTCGCGGCGTTCCCGCGCCTGTCGGGCGCCCAGGACGCGCCGGAGCCGGCCCAGGCGGCCATGGAGCCGCCGCCGCCGCGCGCCGGGCACCCGCGCAAGGTGATCGTCCTCGGCGCGGGACTGGCCGGTCTCACCGCCGCGTACGAGCTGGTCTCCTGGGGGCACGACGTGACCGTGCTGGAGGCGCAGACCCGCCCCGGCGGCCGCGTCCTCACGCTGCGCAGCCCGTTCTCCGACGGTCTGTGGGCCGAGGCGGGGGCGATGGACTTCCCCGACAGCGCCCGGCACATGAAGCACTACGCGCAGGCCTTCAACCTCACCCTGATCCAGCCGAAGCCGCCGGCCGAAAAGCTGGACACGGTCACCTACGTGCGCGGCAAGCGCCTGCCGATCCGGCCGGAGACCGAGTGGCCGTTCGAGATGACGCCCGAGGAGAAGAAGCTCGGCTTCGTCCGCATGTACTACAAGTACCTGGCCCCCGCGGCCGACGGGCTCGGCGACGTCACCGACCTTCACTGGGACATCCAGAAGTTCAAGCACCTCGACCAGCTCACCGTGGCGGATTACATGAAGAGCCAGGGGGCGTCGGACGAGGCGGTCGAGTTCCTCTCCTATGTGGTCAACGTCGGCTACGGCTGGCGGACGGGCTCGGCCCTCCACCGGCTGGCCTCGGACTTCCGCCTGTTCAACATGGGCGGCGGCAAGCAGCACTTCTTCGAAGGCGGCTGCGACGCGCTGCCGCGGGCGTTCGCCAAGAACCTGCAGGACCGGATCTGGTACGGCGCGCCGGTCACCAAGGTCATCCAGGAGAACGGCAAGGTGCGCGCGGTGTTCCGGCGGTCCGGCGGCGAGCAGGCGCTGGAGGCGGATTACCTGGTCAGCACCGCGCCCGTCCCGGTGCTGCGCAAGATCGAGTTCACCCCGGCGCTGCCGGCGCGCAAGCGCCGCATCTTCGAGGACCTCGAATACGCCCCGGTGACGCGCATCTTCATGCAGGCGCGGACGCGGTTCTGGCGGGACGAGCAGAAGGTGGTCGGCAACTCCGTCACGGACCTGCCGATCAAGCTGGTCGCCGAGCACCCGATGGCGCGGCCCGACGGCCTGGGACCGCGCGGCATCATCGAGTCGCACATCCGGGGGCCGGAGTCGGTGGCGGTGAGCGCGCTGGAGCCCGAGGAGCAGATCGCCTTCGCCGCGGAGCACATGAACAAGCTCTTCCCCGGCTTCAGCGGCCAGGTCGAGGGGGGCACCTCCTACAGCTGGCACGAGGACCCCTGGGCCGGCGGCGGCTATCCCTGGTGGAAGCCGGGGCAGCTCAGCGAGTGGATGCCCGAGCTCGCCAAGGCCGAGGGCCGGGTCTACTTCGGGGGAGAGCACACCTCCCACCTCTGCCGCCAGATGGAAGGCGCCGTGATGTCGGGCTACCGCGCCGCGCTGGAAGTGCACGAGGCGGCGCGGAAGGGGTAGGGGGCCTCAGCGCCGCTTCTTCCCGATCTGCGACATCAGCGAGTCGAAATCTTTCTGGCTGAACCGCGCCTCCGGGAACGCCTCGGGCGTGAGCACCGCCTCGCCCTGGGCCGGCACCGCCACCTCGACCACCTCGGGCTCTTCGGGCGGCGCCACGGGGACCGCGACGAGCGCGAGCTCGGCCACGGTCTGATGCTGGAAGAGATCCTGCGCGGTCAGCGACAGCCCCGCCTGCTGCGCCCGGGAGACGACCTGGATGCCCAGGATCGAATCGCCGCCGAGATCGAAGAAGTTGTCGTGGACGCCCACCTCGTCGCGGCCCAGCACCTGCGCCCAGATCTGGCACAGCGTCGCCTCCTCCGGCGTCCGCGGCGCCACCACTTCGCGGATCTCGCGGGGAGGCGCGGGCAGCGCCTTGCGGTCGACCTTCCCGTTCGGCGAGAGCGGCAGGGCCGGGAGAGTGATGTACGCCGACGGCATCATGTAGGAGGGGAGCTTCGTGCCCAGGAACTGGCGCAGCTCGCGGGCCTCGGGCTCCTGGCCGGCCCGCGGCACGAGATAGGCGACGAGCGCCTTTTCGCCGGGCGCGTCCTCCCGGGCCAGGACGACGCACACCTGCACGGACGGGTGCTCGCGCAGCTCCGCCTCGATCTCGCCGAGCTCGATGCGGAAGCCGCGGATCTTCACCTGGTGGTCGGCGCGTCCAACGAAGTCGATCTTCCCGTCGGGGAGCCAGCGCGCCAGGTCGCCCGTGAAGTAGAGCCGCGCACCCGGGTTGTCTCCAAAGAGGGCTGAGAACGGATCGGGGACGAAGCGCTCCGCGGTCAGACCCGGCCGCCCCAGGTACCCGCGGGCCAGGCCGGCGCCCGCGATCGCGACCTCGCCGGCCACGCCCAGGGGCACCGGCTGGAGCTGCTGGTCCAGCAGATGGATCCGGGCGTTGGAGATCGGCCGGCCGATCGGCGGCGGCCCGTCCTCGGCGCTGGAGCCGGCGGGCCGCACGCGCTGGCCGCTCGCCAGCACGGTCGCCTCGGTCGGCCCATAGAGATTGAACAGGGCGAACGGGTGCTCCGGCTTCGGCCGGTGGTGCAGGCGGTCGCCCGCGGTGTGCAGCGCCCGGAGCGCCATGTCCGCGGGCCAGGGCTCGTCGAGCAACGCCTCGGCGAGCGGCGTCGGCAGGAAGGCGATGGTGATCTCCTCGCGCGCCAGCCACTCGATCAGGCTCCGCGGCGCGAGGCGGGTCTGGTCGTCCACGATGTGGAGGCACGCGCCCGCGGTCAGGCAGGGCCAGATCTCGAAGACCGTGGCGTCGAACGCGGGCGCCGCCACCTGCGTGGCACGCTGCCCCGGCGCGAGCCCGCTCCAGGCATGGTGCCAGCGCACCATGTTGGCGAGCGGACCGTGCGCCACCTGGACCCCCTTCGGCCGGCCCGTCGAGCCGGAGGTGTAGATGAGATAGGCCGGCGTCTCGGCCAGAACCTCCGGAGCCGGTCCGGCCGGTCCGGCCGGAGCCCAGGGCGTGGGCTCGTGATCGTCGAGCAGCAGGACGCGCACCCCCTCCAGACCCTCCTGCGGCAGCGCCGCGGCCATCCGCTGCTGGGTCAGGAGCACCGGCGCGCGGCTGTCGGAGATCATGAACACCAGGCGGTCCGCCGGATACGACGGATCGAGCGGGAGGTAGGCGCCGCCCGCCTTGACCACCGCCACGGTGCCGACGACCATCTCGAGCGAGCGCTCGGTGCAGAGGGCCACCGCGACCTCCGGTCCCACCCCCGCGGCGCGCAGCCGCCGGGCCAGCTCCTCGGCCCGGGCGTCGAGCTCGCCATAGGTCAGCCGGCGCGCGCCGTCGACCACGGCCAGGGCCTCGGGCCTGCGGCGCGCGTGCTCCGCGAGCATCTGGTGGACGAACGGCTGCCGCGGGAACGGCACGTCCGTGTCGTTCCACTCGGCGAAGAGCTGGTGCTGCTCGGCGGCGGAGAGGAGCGGCAGCGCGGAGAGCCGGCGCCCGGGATCGGCCACGATGCCGGTGAGCAGGTTTTCGAGGTGCGAGAGCAGGCGGTCGACCGTCGAGACGTCGAACAGCGCGGTGGCGTACTCGCACAGCCCGGAGAGCGCTCCGCCGCTCTCGTTGAGCGAAAGCAGCAGGTCGATCTTCGCGGTGCCGCTGTCGACCGGCACCTGGGTGAGGGTCAGGCCCGGCAGCCGCAGCGATGCCGCCGGGGCGTTCTGCAGCGACAGGCCCACCTGGAAGAGCGGCGCGTGGCTGGGATCGCGCGCCGGCGCGAGCTCCTCGACGACGCGCTCGAAGGGGAGGCTCTGGTGCGCGTAGGCGCCGAGCGCCATGCTGCGCACGCGGTCGAGCAGCCGGTCGAACGCCGGATCGCCCGACAGGTCGACGCGCAGGACCAGCGAGTTGATGAAGAACCCGATCAGCCCCTCGGTCTCCTGCCGGTCGCGCCCGGCGATCGCGGTGCCGATGCCGAGGTCGTCCTGGCCGGTGTGGCGGCCGAGGACCGCGGCAAAGGCGCCGAGGAGGGTCATGAACAGGGTCGTCCCCTTGCGCTGCCCGAGGCTCTCCAGAGGCGCCACGAGGTGCGCCGGGACGGCCGCCGGCCGCGTGCGGCCGCGGTAGCTCTGGACCGCGGGCCGCGGCCGGTCCGCCGGCAGCTCCAGGACGCGCGGCATGCCGGCGAGCTGGTGCCGCCAGTACTCCAGCTCGCGCTCCAGCACCTCGCTGGTCAGCCAGCGCCGCTGCCACACAGAGAAGTCGGCGTACTGCACGGGCAGCTCCGGCAGGCGTGAGGCCTCCCCTTGGGACCAGGCCTCGAAGAGAGCCGCGATCTCGCGGAAGAAGATCCCCACCGACCAGGCGTCGGAGACGATGTGATGGAACGTCGCGAGCGCCACGTGCTCCTCGTCATCCAGGCGCAGGAGCACGGCGCGGAGGAGCGGTCCCGCTTCCAGATCGAAGGCAGCGCTGGCCTCGGCGACCATGCGGCGGGCCGCCTCGTCCTCGCGGGCGGGGGAGCCGAGCCCCGACAGGTCGACGACCGGCAGCGGGAACGGTTGCGGCTCCGCGATCACCTGGGCCGGCCGGCCGTCCACCGCCTGGAAGGTGGTGCGCAGGATCTCGTGGCGCCGCACCACCTCGCCGAGCGCCCGGCGGAGCAGCTCCGGTTGCAGCGGACCGGCCAGGTGCATGGCCCCCGGGATGTTGTAGAGCGGGCTGCCCGGCTCGATCTGGTCGACCAGCCAGAGGCGCTGCTGCGCGAAGGAGAGCGGCAGCGTCGCGCCGCGCGGCACCGGCGCGAGCGCGGGCGCCGCGCTCTCCGCCGCCTCGGCCTGCAGCTCCTCGACACGGCTGGCGAGGCTCGTGAGCGTGCGGTTCTCGAACAGGGCGCGCAGCGGCAGCTCCACGGCGAAGACCTGGCGCACCCGCGAGATCACCTGGGCGGCGACCAGCGAGCTGCCGCCCAGCTCGAAGAAGTTGTCGTTCCGGCCGATCCGCGGCAGCCCCAGCACCTCGTGCCAGATCACCGCGACCGCCCGTTCCGTGTCGGTCTCCGGAGCCACGTAGTCGGTCTCGATCGGCGCCATCTCCTGCGGCGCCGGCAGCCCCTTGCGGTCGAGCTTGCCGTTCGCGGTCAGCGGCATGCGCTCCAGCGCCACGAACGTCCACGGCACCATGTACTCGGGCATCACCTGCTGGAGCGCCGCGCGCAGCTCGGCCGCCGTGGGCGCCGGCCAGGCCATCGGCACCACGTAGCCGACCAGCCGCTTGTCGCCGGGGACGTCCTCGCGCGCCACCACCGCCGCCTCGCGCACGCCGGGATGGCGGGAGAGGACCGCCTCGATCTCTTCCAGCTCGATGCGGTAGCCGCGCACCTTGACCTGCTGGTCGACGCGCCCCAGGAACTCGATGTTGCCGTCATGGCCGTAGCGGGCGCGGTCGCCCGTGGCGTACAGGCGCGCGCCCCGGTCCTCCGCGAACGGGTCGGGGAGGAACCGCTCGGCCGTCATCTCCGGCAGCCGGGCGTAGCCGACGCACAGGCAGGAGCCGCCGATGTAGAGGTCCCCCGGCACGCCGATGGGACAGGGGGCGAGCTCCCGGTCCAGCACGTGGTAGCGGGCGTTCGTGATCGGCCGGCCGTACGGGATGCTCGGCCAGGCCGGATCGACCTCGCGGATGGGGAACCAGTTCGACCAGACCGTAGCCTCGGTGGCGCCGCCCAGGCTGATCACCCGCGCGTTGGAGAAGGAGGCGCGCACCACGTCCGGCAGCGGCACCGGGATCCAGTCGCCCGAGAGGAGGACCAGGCGCAGCCGGCTCTCCACCGTGCCCGGCGCGGGGAGGAGCGGCGCGAGCTGTTGCAGCGCGGCCGGCGCCGAGTCCCAGACCGTGATCGGCTCCTCGACGAGCAGGCGCACCAGCTCCTCGGGATCGCGCAGCGTCGCCTCCGAGGCCACGTGCACCGTGCCGCCCGCCCCGAGCACGCCGAAGACGTCGTAGACCGACAGGTCGAACGCCGGCGAGGTGACGAAGAGCAGCCGGTCGTCCGGCCCGACGCCGAAGCTCGAATTGACCCAGCGGCACAGCTCCACGGCCGGCCGGTGTTGCACCACGATCCCCTTGGGCTCGCCGGTCGAGCCCGAGGTGTGGATGACGTAGGCGACGTCGATCGGCGCCGCCGCCGGCAGCGGCCGTACCGCGGAGGTCTGCGCGACGTGCCAGCCGGTCCACACCCGCTTGCTCCGCCCGGCGGCGGCCGGCACGGCCGGCACCGTGGATTTCTGCAGGACCACGTCGTAGCGGAAGCGCAGCTCGTTCGGGAAGCCCGCCTCGCGGTGGAGGACCCGCACGCCGTCCGCCGCCGGGAGGGCGCCCGGCAGGCCGGCGAAGAACGCCTCGTCCACGTACAGCTCGCGGGCCTCGGTCCGCCCGGCGGCGCGCGCCGCGGCGCTCCCCGGATGCGACGCGGCGAACTCGGCGAGCGACCGCCGGAAGTCGTCGCGCCGCCGCGGATCCATCACGTCGGCGACGACCAGACCGCCGCCGGGCGCGAGGCGCGACAGCGCCAGGTCGAGGACCTTCTCCAGATAGATCAGGCCGGGGAAGAACTGGACCGTCGAGGCGAGGATCACCAGGTCGAACGAGCCGGGCGGGAGCGATTCGATCGATTCGATCTCGTGGGCGAAGCCGGTGAGGAGCTCGACGTTCGCCTGCCCTTCCCGCTCCGCGCGCTCGCGGTTGCGCTCCTGAGTGCGTGGCGAAGGGTCGACGCCGACGTAGCGGCCGACCCGCGGCGCCAGCTCCCACAAGATCAGGCCGGAGCCGGCGCCAATCTCCAGCACCCGCTTGCCGGGCCCGGATGGTTCCGGTAGAAGCCAGGGCTCCGCCAGGCTCACCACCCGGTCGCGGTACTCCAGGACCTCGGCTTCGGAGAAAGGCTCGCCGGTGTAGGCGCTCCAGAAGCCGGCCTCTGTCACCCAGTCCACCGCGCGTTCGGAGACCACGTCCCACAGCTCCTGGATGCTGTCGAGGTCCAGCGGCTCGGGGGGCGGCTGCGGCGTCTCGACGTCGAGGCAGACGGCGTGCGTCAGGCGCGGCAGGCCCCATTGCAGCCCTTGCACGGCCGCCAGGTGGTCCCGCCGCGTCAGCACGATCCCGGCCCCCGTCCCGGCGAGCACCGCCTCGGCGCGCTCGGCCGGCCAGCTCGTGTCGATCGGCAGGTAGGCCGCGCCGGCCTTGCAGGCGCCCAGCAGAGAGACCAGCATGTCGATCGAGCGGTCCATCCAGACGCCCACCGGCGCCTTCGGTCCAGCCCCGAGCGAGCTGAGGAAGCTCGCCAGCTGGTTGGCCCGGAATTCCAGCTCGCGGTAGGTCGCCGACTCCTGCTCCCAGACCGCGGCGAGCGCCTCGGGCCGGCGGTCCGCCTGCTCCTCGAACGCCTGGTGGAGAAGGGCATCGCCGGCGGTTTCCGCGCGCGTGTCGTTCCACTCCAGGAGCACCTGATGCTGCTCGGCAGCGGAGAGCAGTGGAATCCGCGCGAGCGCCGTCTCCGGCGCCTCCGTCGCCGTCGAGAGCACGCGCAGCCACTGCCCGCAGAGGCGCGCCGCGGTCGCGCGGTCGAAGAGGTCCGTCGTGTACTCCAGCGAGGCGGAGAGCGCTCCGCTCTCGCCGCCCACGATGAACGCGAGGTCGAACTTGGCCGTGTCGACCGGCAGCTGCGCCGGATGGATCTCCAGGCCCGAGAGCGACGCGTCGAGCCGCGGCGCGTTCTGGAACGCGAGCGCCACCTGGAAGAGCGGCGTGCGCGACATGTCGCGCTCCGGAGCGATCTCCGCCACCAGCTTCTCGAACGGCACGTCCTGGTGCGCGTAGGCGCCCAGCGTCACCTCGCGCACGTGGCGCAGGAGGGCGAGGACGTCGGGCGAATCGTCCAGGTTGGCCCGGAACACCAGGGTGTTGACGAAGAAGCCGATCAGCCCCTCGACCTCGGGGCGGTTGCGGCCCGCGATCGGCGAGCCGATCGACAGATCGGTCTGGCCGCTCAGCCGGGAGAGCAGGGTGAGCAGACCGGCCGCGAGCACCATGAACGGCGTCGCACTTTCGCGGCGCGCCAGGGCATCCACGCCATCCATCAGACCGGCGTCGAAGGCGAACCGCCAGGCGTCGCCGCGGGACGATTGAACCGCGGGCCGCACGCGGTCGGTGGGGAGGTCGAGATCCGCCGCCCCGTCGAGGCGCTCGCGCCAGTAGCCGAGATCGCGCTCCAGCACGTCGCCGGTGAGCCACGCCCGCTGCCACACCGCGAAGTCCGCGTACTGGATCGGCAGCTCGGGCAGCGGTCCTGTCGACGATACGGGCCGGCCCGCCGCGAACGCCTCGTAGAGCGCGCCGATCTCGCGCACCAGCACCCCCATCGACCAGCCGTCCGAGACGACGTGGTGCATCACCACGAGCAGGTGGTGGTCGGCGGCGCCGAGCTCGACGAGGGCGACGCGCAGCAGGGGAGGGTGCGCGAGATCGAAGCTGGCGGCCGCGAGCTCCCGCATCCGGTCGAACGATTCCCGCTCGCGCACCGCGGCCGGCACGGCCCTGCCATCGATCAGCGGCAGAGACAGATCGAGATCCGGCAGGATGACCTGGACCGGCACGCCGGCCTCCTCCCGGAACGCCGTCCGCAGGACCTCGTGACGGCGCACGACCTCCTGAAAGCTGCGGGCGAGCGCCTGGCGGTCGAGCGGTCCCGAGAGCCGCAGCAAAACGCGCAGGTTGTACGCCGAGCCTCCCGGCTCGAGCTGATCCAGGAACCACATGCGCTGCTGGGAAAACGACAGAGGCGCCGGACCCGCGTCCGGCCGGCGGCCGATCGTGAAAGCCTGCGTCGCCGCGGCTTCACCCCGGCGCCGCTTTTCGAGCAGGGCGCGCTTTGCGGGGGAGAGCCCGGCAAGGCGCGCTGCGATCTCGTTCCGTTCCATCGGACACCCCCGAGCTTCCTCGAAAAACCTTTCCAATCAAAAAGAGAAGGCGAGCGACCACGGCCTGCGGAGGGAGCTCGGGTCGAATCTGGTGTGCTTCAGCGTATGCGCTCTTGTCCTCGACTCGATGACTCGCGCTGAGTATACTCGCTGGCCGCGAGCTGCCACAAGGTCACGGAACCAACTAAATTGATAATTATTCAGTAGAAGTCTGAACCAAATGGGGTGAGACCATGACGAAGATGCGGACGGCCCTGTTGCTGCTGGCGCTTGCCGGCGGCGCGAACAGCACCCTGCAGGCGCAAGGCGGACCCGGAGGCGGGCCGGCGGCGCCGGAGCCGCCGGCCTACAACCCGGCGGCGGTCGGACCGAACATCAAGATGAATGGGCCGCAGACCCCGATGCCGGAGGGCCGCCTGGGCCGGCCGGCCGAAGCGATCGTCGGAGATCCGGCCGGCAAGGTGCTGGTCGCCGCCTGGGAGACCCTGGAAGGGACCTGCGGCGGCTCGTTCGGCGGAGCCTGCAAGCCGCCGAAGTCGCCGGGCGTCACCGCGGTCGGCTATTCGACCGACGGCGGGAGGAGCTGGACCGACCTGGGCGCGCCGTATCTGGGCGGCCCGGCCATGACCTCGGGCCGCCCCTGGCTCGACCGGGGGGGCAAGGACAACCAGACCTACTTCCTGATCAGCCGGGCGGCGGACGTCGAGGCGGAGAAGGTGGCGCCGGGAGAGATGAGGACGCCGGGCGGCACGAACCAGGCCGGGCTCATCCTCTATCGCGGCCGGTTCAAGGACGGCGCCCTGACCTGGACCGATCAGCACCTCTTCCAGCCGCCGCGGCCGAAGGACCTGCTGCGCAGCCCCAGCATCCTGGCGGCCAAGGACGGCAGCGGCCGGGTCTGGATCGCGCACGCCACCCTGCTGGAGATCTGCGGCCGGACCGGCAGCTCGGGCGGCCAGATCTCGGTCCGCCGCAGCCTGGACGAAGGGAAGACCTGGGAAGAGCCCGTGCTGGTGAGCCCGGACGAGTTCACCGAGACCCCGGAGAACGCGGTTCCGGACAACACGGACTGCGGCAACAAGGGAGCGATCAAGATCCTGCCGTCGCTCGCGCAGGGGCCCAAGGACGAGATCTATCTCACCTGGCAGCAGGGGCCCGACCTCGAGAGCCTCGCGCCGCTCAAGCTGGGCAACCTCACGAAGATCGGGTTCGCCGTGTCGCTCGACGGCGGCAAGACCTTCGGCGAGCCGCAGGTGCTCGCCGTGGTCAACTCGATGCGCGAGAACTCGCCCGTCGCCTACAGCAAGAGCACGATGAACGACATCCCGCGCATCGCCGCGGCCACCGGCGGAGCGCACAAGGGGCGCGTCTACGTCACCTACACCAGCGCGGTGGAGCCGGCCCCGGCGCGGCCGTGGGACCAGCTCATCGTTTCCTCCCAGGTCTTCCTGGTCTCCTCCGACGACCAGGGCAGGACCTGGAGCAAGCCGGTGCCGCTGGCGGCCGAGGTGCCGCCGAAAGGCCTCAAGCGCTTCTGGCCGACCCTCACCGTCCGCAAGGACGGCACCGTGGACGTGATCTACATGGAGAGCCAGGAGGTGCAGCTCACCAGGCAGGACCCCGGCGACGTCGAGTGCACCATCAAGATGGTGATCGACTGGACCCGCGCCGGCCGGTTCGTCTCCCTGATCGACGTCTACTGGGTGCAGTCGAAGGACGGCGGGGCCACCTTCGGACCGCCGGTCCGCGTGACCTCCGAGACCACCAACTGGTGCAAGGTCAAGTACGACTACGAGACCACGCAGTACGCCAACTTCGGCGACGTGCTGGGGATCTACACCACGGGAGAGCGGACGTTCGTGGTCTGGCCCGACGGGCGCGACGGCGTTCCGGACGCCTACTTCGCGGAGCTTCTCGACTACACGGCCGGAGCTCAGAAGAAATGAGCCGGCGCCCCGGCTGGACCCGCCGCACCTTCCTGCAACGGGCCGCGCTGTCGCTGCCGGCGCTCGCGGCCTTCCCGCGCCTCGGGGCTGCCGCGGAGGCCCAGGCGCTGGCCCCGGCTCCGGCGCGCCCCGGCGCGCCACGGAAGGTCATTGTGGTCGGAGCGGGGCTGGCCGGGCTCGCCGCGGCCTGGGAGCTCCAGCAGGCCGGCCACGACGTGACCGTCCTCGAAGCCCAGAACCGCGCCGGGGGGCGCGTCTATACGTTGCGCAGCCCCTTCGCCGACGGCATGTACGCGGAGGCGGGAGCGGTCAGCTTCGCGGACAACGCCGTCACCAAGCGCTACGTCGAGGCCTTCAAGCTGACCACCGAGCCGTTTCGGATCAACCGGCGCGCCGCGGTCTACCACCTGCGCGGCAAGCGCTTCGAGGTGGCGCCGGGGCTGCCCGCCGACTGGCCGTACGACCTGACCCCGGAAGAGAAGAAGCTCGGCTTCGGCCTGATCCCCAAGCTCTTCGGGGCCGCCGCGCAGATGAATCCCTTCGCGCTGGGCTTCGACCTCGCTGCGCTCAAGCAGTACGACGCCATGACCCTCTCCGACTACCTGGCGAGCCAGGGAGCTTCCGCCGAGGCCATCGCCCTGCTGAGCGCCGGCGTGTTCTTCGGCTACGGCTGGTCCGAGGTCTCCGCGCTCCACCGCCTCCTCTCCGACGCGGGCGTCGCCTTCGCCAGCGGCGGCGCGGCGCTGACCCTGCCGGGAGGCATGGACCAGCTGGCCGACGCGTTCGCCAAGCCCCTGCGGGAGCGGATCTACTACGGGGCGCCGGTGACGAAGATCGTGCAGGAGCCGGACAAGGTCCGCGTCGTGTTCCGGCAGGGCGGCGCGGAGCAGACGCTCGAAGCGGACCGGCTGATCTGCGCCGCGCCCGTGCCGGCGCTGCGCAAGATCGAGTTCACCCCGGCGCTCCCCGCGGCCAAGCGCCAGATCTTCGAGAAGCTGGAGTACCTGCCGGTGACGCGCGTCTACCTGCAGACGCGGCGGCGGTTCTGGGAAGACGCCGGCCGCGGCGGCGGCGCCTCGACCGACCTGCCGGTCCAGGTCGTAAGCGAGCAGCCGTTCGCCCAGTCGGTGCTGACAGGGCCGCGCGGCGTCCTCGAATCGCACATGAAAGGGGAGCAGGCCAAGCGCATCGCCGCCCTCGACCCGGACGCGCAGCTCGCCTTCGCGATCGAGAACATCGAGAAGGTGCAGCCCGGCCTCCGACAGTACGTGGAGGGAGGCACTTCCTACAGCTGGGGCAACGACCCCTGGACGGGAGGAGGCTACGCCTGGTGGAAACCCGGCCAGCTCACCGAGTGGATGCCCGAGCTCGCCAAACCGGAAGGGCGGGTGCACTTCGCCGGAGAGCACACCTCCGCGGTCGCGCGGACGGTCGAGGGAGCGCTGATGTCCGGGGTGCGCGCGGCGCGCGAGGTGGTGTAAAAGCCCAAGGACCGCAAGGACTTCAAGGACAGCAAGGACGAGGCTGTTTCTTCGACCTTGAAGTCCTTGCGGTCCTTGCCTGTTCTCAACCCACCGCCGGCTCGATCATCCTGATCCTGCCGGCACTCGCATCCACCTCGACCTCAGCTCCCACGGGCAGCGTGAACTGCCGCTCGATGTGGCCGATCATGGCCCCTCTCCAGGCGGGAACGCCGAGCGGGCGGATGTGATCCTGGAGCACCTCGGCGACCGTCAGCGAGCCGAACCCTTCGCCCGGATCGCAGTCGCTGCAAATTCCCCAGATCACAGCCCGGGCCTTCTGCAGGATGCCGGCGAGCCGGAGCTGCGTGAGCATCCGATCGATCCGGTAGGGTGCTTCCTCGACATCCTCTAAAAAGAGGATGCAGCCGTCAAACTCCGGCAGATAGCCCGACCCGATGATGCTCGTCAGCACCGTGAGATTGCCGCCGAGCAGCCGTCCCCGCGCAGTCCCCGGGTGGAGCGTCTGGATGCGGTTCTCGACGACCGTCAGATCATCGTCCTCGTCGATCTCCTTCAGATTCTCGAAGGTGACCGCCTCGCCATCCTGGAGCACCCGCTTCAGATGGCTCACGTTGAAGGGGTTCCACTGCGACATGCCCACCGGGCCGTGGAACGTCACCAGACCCGTCTTCGCGTGAAGGGAGAGCAGAAGCGCGGTGATGTCGCTGTAGCCCAGGAGGATCTTCGGGTTCCGCGCGATCACCGGCCAGTCGAGAAGCGGCAGCAGCCGGGCGCACCCCCAGCCGCCGCGCACGCAGTGGATCGCCCTCACCTGTGGGTCCGCGAACATGGCGTTGACGTCCGCGGCGCGCTGCTCGTCGCTTCCGGCGAAATACCCCCGCCGCGCCAGGAGGTTGGCCCCGCGCTTCGTCTTGAACCCGAGCGCCGCCAGAGACTCCTCGACGATCTCGACGTTCATCGGTTCCCAGATGGCGCTGGCCGGATCCACCAGACCCACCGTGTCACCCGGCCGGAGGCGGCCCGGGCGGATGGTCCTGGGATGGTCGCCGGAGGATTTGACCGCGGAGAGGGAGCGGGGGAGGGCGCCGGCGAGCGCCAGGGCGGCGGCGCCGGTGAGGGCTTGGCGGCGGGTGGTGCGCATGAGCCCGATCTTACAAGGCCTTCGCGCGATCGAGCGCCCGCCGCGCCAACGACGCCAGGGCGTCCGGCGAAGCCTCCGGATCCCCATCGACCCCCAGGTCGAGCACCACCTGCGGGCCGGCCTCGAACGTCAGACGGCTTCCTCCCTCGCCGCAGCGGCCCCAGGTCCGGAAGGCGCGGACCGAGAGGGCCGAGACGTCGGCGAAGCCGTCTCGGCAGCTTTCGGCCTGTGCGCGTCTCCGCTCGTAGAGCTCGCCGGTTCTGCCGAAGTCCTCACGCGCCTGGGGGTAGCCGGAGCCGGCGAGATAGACGCCGTTTCGATCGCCTTCACCGGAGGGAGCGAATCGGCAGCTGTTCATCGGACGGTAGGACGACCGGCCGGGATGAAACTCCCGGCGGAGCTCCCGCGCGACGTCATCGGCGGTGAGCAACTGGCACATCAACGATCCATCGAAGCGGACCGACTTGCTGGCCGGCGGGGGAGCCGCGGCAGGTGCCGCGCTCTCCTGCGCGGCTGCCGCCGGGGCCGGCTCGGCTTCGGTTGTCTGGGGAGCTGACTCATCCGTGCCACACGCCAGAACCGTCACTGCGAGTAGGCCGGCCGCGAGCACCGCGGCCCTGCTCGGCTTGATCCTCATAGTCACCTCTCAGGTTTGGCGCTGAGTGTAACCTAAACCCTGCCCGCCGCGTGATAACCTCCGGCCATGGCCTGGATTATCGCAACCACTCTCGACAAGAAGCACGCCAACCTCCACACGAACCTGATCGCCGCCATCCTCGATCGGGTTCCGGGTTCTCCCCAGGAGGGGAGCGAGGTCCTCTTCGCGTCCGGCGCCAAGCTCGAAGTGACCGAGAGCCCGGCCGAGCTCCTCCGGTCGATCGACAGCGAGGAGCACCCGGAGGACGCCTCGCCTCTTCCCTCGGAAGCCTGGTAGTCAGGGGAGCGCACGATCGCGCGATGGAAGGCCTGCTCGAATTCCTCGGCCGTCTGGAGACCCATCGCCTGAGCTACACCCTGGCGCACAACCGGGATGAGGCCATCATGGTCACCGTAGCGGTGCCGGGGGAGCGCTGGGAAGTGGAGTTTTTCGCGGACAGCGCCGTGGAGGTCGAGGTCTTCACGAGCGATGGAAAGATCCGCGGCCGCGAGGTGCTGGCCGACCTGTTCGCCAAACACGCCTAGGTGATGACGGGGTAAGATGTCGGGCGCGAGCCGACCATGTACCCACGACTGACCTCGATCACGATCCGCGGCTATCGGCCCTTCCGGGAGCTTGTTGCGCCTTTGGGACCACTGGAGGTGCTGGTTGGCGCGAACGGCACCGGGAAATCGAGCCTTTTCGAGTTTCTTCGGTTCCTCCGGGACAGCGTGGAGAAGGACATCCCTCCGGAGATCGTGGAGGGAAATGTTGGGATCCAGCTCTTCCACCAGCCAGGACCGCAGCGTCTGGGCTGGGCTCTCCAGCTTGCCGGGGAGGGGGAGACAACTTCGTACGAAGGCGAGCTGATGGGGCCTGTTGGATCCGCCCGGATGATTGACGAGCGGGCGGTCGTTCTCTCAGCGAAGCCTGAGGTTCTCCTGGAAAGGGGAGAGAAAAACGCCAGTGTCTGGGATGAACCTTATGATCCCGAAGAGCAACTCATCTTTCGCCCCTGGTTTCCTCGCCCCAATCAACTCGCGCTAAATATCGCCACTGGTCCTCATTATCCGAGGCTCTACCTGCTCCGGGAGCACATCCGGAGCTGGCGCTTCTATGGCGCCTTCGCCCTGGCCAAAGAGAAGATGCGTCAGCTGGCCTTCATCGAGCAGGAACCTGTTCTCCGGGAGGATGGCGGGAACCTTAGCTCGGTCCTGCATTACCTTCTGACCGAGCAACGTCCGGCGTTCGACGAGCTCCAACAGCATCTGCGCTCGATCATCCCTGGTTTCCGGGGTCTCTCAGTCAAGGCTCGCGGTGGCCCGGGGCAGGTGATGGCCTTCTGGCAGGAGGAAGGTGTCGATGAGGATCTCAGCCTCGCCGATCTCTCGGACGGCACGCTGCACCTTCTGTGCTGGATCACCCTCTGCGTCCACCCCCACCCTCCGGACCTCATCTGTATCGACGAGCCGGACCAGGGAGTGCACCCCCGGACGCTCCCGCTCCTGGCAGGGCTTTTTCAGAAGGCGGCGGATCGGACACAGATCCTCCTTGCCACCCACGCCTCGTACTTCCTTCTCCAGTTCGATCTCGCGCAGATCGCCGTGCTGCGCAAGGAAGGCGGCGAAGTGCGTTTCTATAAGCCAGGGAACTCCGCTGCCCTGGCGGAGACCCTCGCCGACTTCGGCCCCGAGGAGATCGAGGCTCTGCACCGCAGCGACGAGTTGGAACAGCTCGCGTGAAGAGCGTCCACGTCTACGTCGAAGGACCGTCGGACCGGGCGGCCATGGAGGCGCTGCTCGCGCCTCTCCTGAAGGGGCTCCAGCAGCGCGGCGTGGCCGTTCACTTCTATGACGCGCCTTCCGGAGACCGGAAGAAGGCAGTCCTTCTGAAAGTTCCGGAACGGGCCGTCATATCCTGCGGAACAGACCTGACGACCTGGTGGTGGCCCTTCCGGATCTGTATCCGAAGAATCATGGGTTCCCGCACTCCACGCCCGAGGAGCTGGCCGAGGGGATTTTCCAGCAGTTCCGCGCGGTTCTGGCGAGAAAAGGGCTCCATGACGGAGGGAGACTGGAGAATCGATTCCGGGTTTTTTGCTTCAAGCACGATCTGGAAGCTCTGCTTTTGGCCGCCTTCGAGCCACTGAGGGCGCGGCTCGGAGCCCCAGGTCTGCGCCGGACCTGGCCTCTCCCCGTGGAAGACGTGGACCACGGCAGACCCCCGAAGCGGGTGGTCGAGGAGCTCTTCCGGGAGCATGGCAAGAGCTACCGCGAGACGGTCGATGCCCCGCTGATTCTTGGCGGCGCCTCCTACCAGACGCTGGCGGAGGAGTGCCCTCAGTGCTTCCAGCCGTTCGTCCGGTTTCTCGAATCCCTCTGACGCTAACCAAAGCAGGCGCGAATGCCCTGCAGCCCCGCGCCGTCGGCGGCGGACTGCAGGCCGTGGACGACGGCGCTCACGCGCTGCCGTGGCGTACCGTGGTGCCCTCGGCCCCAGGTGTAGTCTCCGAGGTTGTAGGCCAGCGAGGCGATCTCGCGGTAATCGGATTCGTCGAAGACCAGGTTGGGGACCGAGCCCAGGTAGACCCCGGCGAGGCAATCCGCCTGAAGCTCCGTGATCTGCGTTCTTCGGGACATGAGCCCGAAGGCGGCCTGCATGGCATGGGCGTACTCGTGGGCGATCACGTAGGCGAGAGCGGCGTCGCCGAATCGGTAGGCGAAGGCGATGTGGTCGGTCGTGATGAACAGGGCATTGTCCGCGGGACAGTAGGCGCTGCCGGTGATCGGGCCGCAGGACGACACGAGCCGGCCCGGCCGGACCCCGAAGTACATGCGGGGAGCCGCCTGGCCGCCATGGATGTACTGAATCCCTGAGAACGTCGAGTTCGCGACCTGCTGCGGAGCCATGTCGGCCTGCGCGGCCGGCCCCCAGGCCAGCAGGAGAAGGAGCGCAGCGACTGGTGCGGCGATGGCCTTGTACGTCTTGCTCATAAACAGTCTCCGTCGGATATTCGGAACGCTGGCGCCGAAGGGCGAAATTCCGGACTCCAGGAGAAGCGGCTTTCGCGCGTCTGGACGGCCTGTGCTAGCCTGCGCCTTGATGGAAACGAGGGTATTTCACGTCCATGCCGATTGGGATCCAGAGGTCGATGTCTGGGTGGCCACCAGCGAGGACGTGCCTGGTCTCGCGACGGAAGCTCCCACCATCGAGGCTCTCGCGGAGAAGCTCCGCAACCTCATCCCCGAGCTTCTGGAGGCAAATCAACTCCTCGCGATCTGAGCCTCTCGCTCCCACCCCCAGGAAGCTGTAGAGTTCCGCTCCGTGCGCAGAGTCACCCTGATCACCACGGGCGGGACCATCGAGAAGACCTATGACGAGGTCTCCGGTGAGCTCGCCAACCGGCAGTCCATCGTCCGCCGCATGCTCTCCGAGCTCCGCCTCGAAGACTGCGAGGTCAACGTCGTCGAGCTGATGAGCAAGGACAGCCTCGACATGAACGACGCGGACCGCGACCGGATCTGCCAGATGGTCCGCATCATGGGCGCGGTGGAGGAGCGCGAGACGTCGGGCATCGTCATCCTTCATGGCACCGACCGGCTCGCCGTCAGCGGGGAGCGGCTCCTGGCGGAGATCCCGAGCCCGCGGGTTCCGATCGTCCTGACCGGCGCCATGCGCCCGTTCGAGATGAAAAACTCCGACGCGCTCCAGAACCTCACCGAGGCGCTCTTCGCCGCCGGCGTCCTCTCTCCCGGCGTGTACTGCGTCGCGCACGGCCGCGCCCTGCGGTTCCCCGGGGTGCGCAAGGACCCGGAGCGCGGCACGTTCGTCAAGGACTAGAAGGAGATCCCATGCCCAAAGGCATCGACGAGTTCCGCGCCTACCGGCAGCGGATGAACGACCGCATCATGGAAGCCGACCACCTCGGCATCAAGCGCTTCTTCAACCTGGACACCGCCGCCTACCGCGACGGCGCCCTCGACGGCAAGACCAAGGAGCTCCTGGGGCTGGTCGCCTCGGCGGTCCTGCGCTGCAACGACTGTATCGACTACCACCTCGACCAGTGCGTCGAGGCCGGCTGGTCCGACGACGAGCTCTATGACGCCCTGAACGTCGCCCTGGTGGTGGGCGGCAGCATCGTCATCCCGCACCTGCGCCACGCCTTCGACACGATCGACCAGCTCCGGGCGGAGAAGGGGACGGCTCCAGCGGAGGGATGAGGTATGCTTCCTTGGAGCGTTTGCGCAGCTCGCAAACAGATCGGGGATCGCATGCGCACTTTTGCCCGCAACCAGAACCCGCTTCCATGGGGGCCGTCCTCGCCCCTGAAGCTTCCAGCGAAACTCAAGGTCGACACTCTCGGAGACCCGCTCGAGAGGGAAGCGGACCGTATCGCCGATCAGGTGGAGGGCTCGCCCGGTGGGGCGACGCCTGGCGGAGCCCTGCGGCCTGATAGAGGCGGAAAGGGCGCGGAGAACGCGCCCGCCATTGCCGAAGAGGCTCTGCGCTCGCCCGGCCAGCCGCTCGACCCGTCCACCCGTGGATGGATGGAATCGCGCTTCGGGCACGACTTTGGCCGGGTGCGCGTGCACAGCGGCGCGACAGCTTCGGTGGCGGCACAGGCGGTTGACGCGCTGGCCTACACCGTCGGACCTGACGTGGTTTTCGGGCGGGGGCAGTATTCCCCGCAGACGCACGCCGGCCGGCATCTGCTGGCGCATGAGCTGGCTCACGTCGCGCAGCAGGCGCAGGGCCATGGGCCGACCGTCCAGCGCAAGACATATTTTGGCCCGATCAGCGGCGCCCCCGGGAACTGGTCGGATCA
>Ga0126309_10000065_pt1 | contig 34802 bp, 35 predicted proteins | sample Plot56_FD_92541 | JGI IMG/M metagenome (GOLD analysis project Ga0126309, IMG submission 92541) | Serpentine soil microbial communities from UC McLaughlin Reserve, CA, USA - Plot56 | ecosystem: Environmental > Terrestrial > Soil > Grasslands | place: USA: UC McLaughlin Reserve, Lake County...
CGCATGGGACGAGCGATCGTAGCAACGGCCGATTGGCCTTCAGGGCGGGGGTTTTCAGCCGGGGGACCCGGCTACTCGGGCCCGCTGGCGCAGCGGTACGGACGGGGCGCGCTGGGGACGGCCGCGGCGGTCGTGCCGTTGTCCGAGATGACCATCACCACGAGGCTATGTCGTGGTCGGTGGTCCATTCGTTCGCGCCCAGGGTGATGCCCGGCTGCTGGCGCAAGGCGTCGAGCTCGGCGAAGCTGGGCAGACGGCGTTGGGCAGCGCCGCCGCAGATGCCGGCAGTGGTGAAGAACGCCGCGTCGCTGCGCACGATGTCCTGCGGACCGGATCTGACCAGCGGCGGTCACGTCACCGCCGCCCAGGGCGAGCTCTCACCCGCCACCCGAGGTGCAAGGCTAGATTGGCGCCGTGGGCCTGCGGGTGATCGGCGGCACGGATGAGTACGCCCCGGGGGAGCGCCATGCAGCCGTGGCTCCCACGGCGGGCCCCGGTGAGCCACGCCGCTTGGTCGTCTTCTTCACCGGGGCGGCGGGCGACGAGCGCAGGTTCGTGGAGGATGAGTACGCGACGCTGACCGAGGCGCTGGCGGCAGCCGGGTTCCCGGTGATCTCGGCCGAGTTCGGCGGCGGCTACGCGTGGGGGAACGACCTCGCGCTCGACCGGATCGACCGCCTCTGGCGGTTCGGCGTGGAATCGCTCGGCGCCCGACCCGATCGGTTCCTCGGCGTCGGCGTCTCCAAGGGGGCGACCGCCCTGCTGAATTACGCGCGCCGGACACGCGCGGATGTCGCCGCGGTCGCCGCGCTGATCCCGGCCCTGGACCTCGAGGCGATCCATGACCGCTCGGCGGAGATGGCGAGCGAGATCGAGACCGCCTATGGCGGTGGCGCTGGTTATGCGGAGGTGGCTACCGAGCACAACCCGATGGCCCACGCGGAGAAGTACCGCGGCCTTCCGCTCGGCTGCTGGTGCTCGCTGGACGATCCCGCGATCCCCTTCGAGGAGGTGCGTGAGTTCGGCCGCCGAGCGAAGGCCGAGCTTCGCCTGTTCGGACCGGCCGGTCACAGCATCGAGGGGCTCGACGCAGGCGAGGTCGTCGAGTTCTTCGCGGGCGTGCCCTAGCCGCGCGGCGCCAGCTCGGACTGGCCGTGGCGGGGCCCGAGAAAGCCGCGGCCTCCGGCCGGATTCCACTTCGTCCGCGGATCGATCGCCCGCTTGACCACACGGTCCTTGTAGCGCTCAATCAGGTGGAGCATGGAGGTCACGAGCTCCTCGCCCAGCAGGCTCGGCTCGAGGCCGAGGTCGAGCAGCTTCGTGTGGGTCGCGTTGTAGTAGTGCTGCTCGAGCTCGACCCGGGGGTTTTCGAGATGGCGCACCTGGGGGTCGTAGCCGAGCTGGCGGGCGGCGCCGTCGACCAGCTCGGCCAGCTCGCCGACCGAGAACTGCTCGGTGAACTGGTTGAAGACCCTGAACTCGCCCTCGTCGGCCGGGCTCTCGACGGCCAGCTCGACGCAGCGCAGCGTGTCACGGATGTTGAGGAACCCGCGGGTCTGGCCGCCGGCGCCGTAGACGGTCAGCGGGTGGCCTATGACGGCCTGGACGCAGAACCGATTGAGGACGGTGCCGAAGATCTCGTCGTAGTCGAACCGGGTGAAGAGGCGTTCGTCGCCGGCGGTCTCGTCGGTCTCCACGCCGTAGACGACGCCCTGGTTCAGGTCGGTCGCCCGCAGCCCCCAGACCCGGGACGCGAAGTGGATGTTGGTCGAGTCGTGGACCTTCGAGCAGTGGTAGAGCGATCCCGGAAGCTTCGGGAAGGGCAGCGTGTCGCTGCGCCCCTTGTGGTGGACCTCGATGAACCCCTCCTCGATGTCGATGTTCGGGGTCCCGTACTCGCCCATGGTGCCCAGCTTCACGAGGTGGCACGCGGGCACGTGGTCGCGGATCGAGAAGAGCAGGTTGAGCGTGCCGATCACGTTCGTTTGCTGGGTCTCGACGGCCCTCTCGCGGGACATCATCGAAAACGGCGCCGAGGGCTGCTCGCCGTAGTGGACGATCGCTTCGGGACGGACCTCGGAGACGACGCCGTCCAGGAAGGGGCCGTCCTCGACCGCACCCTCGAAGCTGCGGATATCCCGGCCCGCCGACCCCGACCAGGCCGCGATCCGCTCCTCGAGCGGCAGGATCGGGGTGAGTGAGTCGGTCCCCTGCTCGCGGTGCCAACGGCGGCGGGCGAAGTTGTCGACGACCGCCACCTCGTGGCCCTTGGCCGAGAACCGCAGCGCGGTCGGCCAGCCCAGGTAGCCGTCGCCCCCGAGGATGAGGACGCGCATGGCCGCGGGAGGTTAGCCGAGATAGGCGGCCCCGCCGCGCCGGCGCCGACCTAGGATTCCGCCGTGGTGGAGCGCCTCCAGAGTGCCTTCGGCGGTTCCCGCGCGGCGCTCGCTCTCGCCGTCGTCTTTGCGATCGGGCTCGGTCTCCGCCTCGACTACGCGATCCGGGCGCCGCACGAGCCGGTGGACGACTCCCGCGCCTACGCGCGGATCGCCGCCAGCCTCCACGAGGGCGACGGGTTCACCCAGGGCGACGACCCGCGGCACCGGGCCCTCCAGCCTGCCACGAACTACACGCCCGGGCTGCCGCTACTGGTCGCGGGTGTCTATGAGCTGCGCGGGGAGGTCGACCGAGCCGCCGCCCGCACCGTGCTGGCGATCCTCAGCGCGCTGGCGATTCCGCTGACCTTCCTGCTCGGCAAGCGGCTCGGCGGTACTGCGGCGGGCCTGCTCGCCGCCGTCCCGATCGCGATCTACCCGGCGCTCCTCGACTACACCGGCATGCTGATGACCGAGCCCGTGGGGACCGCCGTCCTGGCCGGCCTGCTGCTCGCCTTCGTCCGCGCCTGCGAGGCGTCCTCGCCCGGGCGCTGGGCCCTCGCCGGAGTCCTCCAGGGCGCCCTCGCGATGCTCCGCCCCGAGTGCCTCCTGCTGGTCCCGCTGCTGGCCTTGGCCGCGGCGTGGCTGCGGTCGCGTCGCGCCGGTCGATCCTGGCGGGCGACCGCGGTGCCGGTCGCCCTGATGGCCGGGTGCGCCTGCCTGGTCATCCTGCCCTGGACGGTGAGGAACCTGGTCGTCCTCGACCGGCTCGTGCCGCTTTCCACCGGTGGCGGTCAGCTCCTCTACCAGGGCGGCTATGTCCCGGCCGGGCCCGACAGCGAGGACATCACGCCCACCCTGCTCGAGGAGCACCCGTGGATCCGCCGTGAGCTTGGCCCGCTGCCCGGACCGATCTATCGCGGCCAGGTCGTCGAGGAGCTGGCGGCGCGGGAATACCCGGGTGAGGACCCCGACGTCGCGTTGCGCCGGATGGGTCGCGACCAGTACTTCGACAACCTGACCGAGCAGCCGCTCGACCTCGCCGCCTTCGTAGCCGGCAAGGTCTGGCTCGCCTGGACCGGGACCGTGCGGACCGTGATGGAGCGCCCGGTCTGGAAGGCCTTCCACCTGTCGCTCATGGCCTTCGCGCTGATCGGGCTGGTCCTCGGCCTGCGGCGTCGGAGTCCGGAGGCGGTCGCGATCGCGGTGGTCGTCGCGACCGCAACCCTCTCTCAGGCCGTGTTCATCGCCTCGCCGAGGCGAGTCCTCCTGGTCCTGCCGGCGGCCTCGGCGCTGGGCGGGCTCGGCGTCACGTGGCTTGCGGCGCGGGCCCGCGAGGCCGCGCGGCCCTGAGCTGGGCCTATCGTGGCGCCGGTGAAGAAGCGCCTTCGTGAGCTCTGGTCCGGCGCCGTCGCCCGCCACGGCCGCACGACCCTGATCCTGCTCGCCGTGATCATCACCGTGGGACTCGGGCTGCGGGCGGAGCGGGTGGTGAACCCGAACGCCGACCCCGGCGACGACGCCCGTGCCTACTTCGCGCTCTCCAAGGCGCTCTACGAAGACGGCTCCTACGGCGGTCCCGAGTTCCGCGACTCGAGCGACTGGTCGCCGGGGGCGCCACTGCTCTACGCAACGGCGTTCGCCGCCACCGGCGGTGCCAGGGAGGGCACGGCGCGGGTCGTCGAGGCGATCCTCGGCGTCCTCGCGATCCTCGTCGCGTACCTGCTCGGCAGGCGGATCGCCTGCGGCCCCGCCGGGCTGATCGCCGCCGCCGGCGTCGCCGTCTACCCGCCCTTCATCCACTCCACCGGCGCGATGCTGAGCGAGCCCCCGGCGATCTTCACCCTGCCGGCCGGGATCCTCGCCTTCCTCTGGGCGGCCGACCGCCGCGGTACCTGGGAGTGGACGGTCCCGGGCCTGCTGCTCGGCCTGACGGCGCTGATCCGTCCCGAGTACGCGCTGCCGGCGGGATTGCTGGCGGTGGCCGCTCTCTGGGTCGTCTGGCGGCGGACCGGTCCGCGGCCGGCGCTCCTGGCGACCGGAGCCCTGGTCGCCGCGATGCTCGTCCCGATCGTCCCCTGGACGGTCCGCAACGCCATCGTCCTCGACCGGGCGGTCCCGATCTCGACCGGCGGCGGCAAGGCGCTCTACGTCGGCACCTACCTCCCCGCGGACGGCGAGTACCAGCGGGTCAAGGCAGCTCTCGTCGAGCGCTTCGAGGGGCGGATTCTCGAGCCCGGCTCCGAGGAGTTGGACCGCGTCAACCCCACACCCCTCTTCGACCGAATCGCCGAGCGGTACCCGGATCTGCCGCGCGACGAGGCGCTGGGCAAAGCCGGCCGCGAGCAGTTCTGGGACTACGTCGGTGATCAGCCTCTTGATTACGGGGCGATGACCGCCCGCAAGGTCTGGCGGGTGTGGAGCAGCGGGGTCGGCGAGGCGATGGAGTCCGGCCCGGGCCGCGTGGTCCAGGTGATCCTCGTCCTGCTCGGCCTCGCAGGATTGTTCCTGCTGGTCCGCCGGGGGCACCTGCTGGAGGCCGCCGTCTTCGCGATCCCGATCGCCGCGGTCACGTTCGTCGGCGCGGTGTCGCTGGCCAGCAACCGGCGCAGCGAGGTGCTGATGACACTCGTCTTTCCGCTCGCCGGCGCAGTGCTTGCGCGTGCCGGGCGCAACCTATCCTTGTCGCGCTCCGAAGCGCCCGCGCAGCCATGATTCCCGCCGACCTCCTCCCGCCCGAGCTCACTGCCCTGCGTGCCGCGGGCCTGCTCGCCGCCGCCTGCATCATCGCCTTCGCGGTCCTGCGGCGGCGCACCCTTCGCAACGCCGACGTCCTGATCCTGCTCCTCGCCGGCCTCGGCCTGGCGATCGTCTCCGGCACCGAGCTGACCGACGCCCTGCTCGAGGCGTTCTCGTTCGAGCGCGGCAACGGGGGCCGGATCCTCGGCCTCGCAGTCTTCGCGATCTTCATCCTCTTCGTGCTGATCCTGCGGTCCCTGGCGCAAAGCGGCCGCAACACGCGGGAGCTGTCCGCGGTCCTCGAGGGGCTCGCCTGGGACGAGTTCAGGAACGCCGACCTGCCGCGCCGGTTCGCCGGCAGGATCGCCGTCCTCGTCCCCGCCTACAACGAGGCCGACAACCTGGGCTACGTCCTCGACCGGATACCGGAGCAGGTGTTCGGGCGCGAGACCGCCGTGCTCGTCGTCGACGACGGCTCGCGGGACGGGACCGGCGAGGTCGCCGCGCGGCACGGCGCCTGCGTCGCCCGCCACGTCATCAACCGCGGCGGCGGCGCGGCCGTGCGAACGGGGTACCGGCTGCTGGTGGATTCCGGCGCCGAGATCGTCGTGACGCTCGATGCCGACGGCCAGCATCTGCCGTCGGAGATGGAGCGCCTCGTAGGGCCGGTGCTCGAGGGCGAGGTGGACGTCGCCCACGGCTCCAGGGTGCTGGGCGAGGCCGACCGCAACGACCTCTCCCGCGAGCTCGGCATCGTCCTCTTCAACCGCCTGGTCTCGTTCATCACCCGCACCAAGGTCAGCGACTGCTCGAACGGCTTCCGCGCGGTGCGAGCCAGCGTCCTGCCCCAGCTGGTCCTGCGCCAGGAGCAGTTCCACACCTCCGAGTTCCTGATCGAGGCGATCAAGCGGGGGGTCCCGGCCAAGGAGGTGCCGGTCACCGTCGAGCGCCGTCTCCACGGGCACTCGAAGAAGCCCGCCGTCGTCCGCTACGGCCTCGGCTTCGCCAACGCGATCGTCAGGACGTGGCTCCGCTGAGCCCCGTGCCCGGTTTGCACCTCCTGGGCGTCTGAGCCGGGATCCGGTACTCAGGGGGTGCTTGGGTGGCGGACGTCGGCGCGGTCGGGGAGGTAGAGCTCGGTGCCGCAGCGGGTGCAGACCTGGACGTAGAGCTTCTGGGTCTTGCCGCACGCCGGGCAGGTGCGCTCGGGCTCCGTGTCCTCGTTGCGGTGGAGGATCACCGCGATCAGCCCGGCGACCGGAAGGATCGTGCCGATCAGGAACCACAGCCAGAACGAGCCGCCCTTGCCGCGACCGATGAATCCGGTGGCAAGACCGAACGACACGGCGATGACCACGTACTCGTAGCCCACACGTCCATTCTGCCGTGCCTGGACAGGCACGTGCTCAAGCGCCCGCGCCCGGCCGCCGAAAACCGCCTGGGACCCCACCCGGCCGATTCCGCATGCCCGAGCCCGCCACGACGACCATCGCCTCCGCTGCCGCCACGCGCCGGCCCGGCCGCGGGCGCGCCAAGGTCTGGCGCGACAGGCACTGGCGATGGGTCCAGAACGGCGACGGAACCGTCACCAAGCGCGCCTACTGGAAGAGGCACGGGCGCAAGCCGCCCCGCTCGCACCCCCGCGGCCCCGGCCCGCGGCCCCTCCCCCGCCCGCAGACCCCGAGGGCGCCGAGGGCCGGCCAGCCCTTCGGCGTCTACTCCGGCCCCTTCGGCCGGCTCGAGGCGACCCGCCTGCTCAACCGCGCGGGCTTCGGCCCGGCGCCGGGGCAGGCCGAGCGGCTGGCGAAGCTCGGCCTCCGGAGGGCCGTCTTCTCCCTGACCCGCCCGGCCGGCGCCGCCGCCCTGCACGGCCCGGCGCCCGTCGGCGGCGACGGCGAGGCGATCGCTCCCGCCGACGCCTGGGGCCACGACCACCTCTGGTGGCTCGACCGGATGGTCCGGTCAGACCAGAGCCTGGTCGAGCGGATGGCGCTGATCTTCCACGACTGGTTCGCGACCTCGAACGACAAGGTCAGCAAGCAGCAGCAGATGATCGACCAGTCGAACCTGTTCCGGGCCCGCTGGTCCGGCTCGTTCCTGGACCTGCTGAAGGCGGTGACGGTCGACCCGGCGATGCTCCAGTGGCTCGACGGCACCGAGAACACGCGGCGGTCGCCGAACGAGAACTACGCCCGCGAGGTGATGGAGCTGTTCACGCTGGGGGCGGACCGCGGCGCCTACACCGAGAGCGACATCCGCGAGGCCGCCCGGGCCTTCACCGGCTGGCGCAACGAATGGTCCGAGGAGCTCGGCGCCTACAACTTCCGCTTCGACGCCCGCCGCCACGACCCCGACCCCAAGACGGTCTTCGGCCAGACCGGGGCCTTCAACTGGGAGGACGCGTGCCGGCTCTGCGTCCAGCACCCGCTCCACCCGTCCTTCTTCGTCGAGAAGCTCTGGAGCTACTTCGTCCCGACGCCGCCGTCGGCCGAGACCAGCCGCGAGCTCCAGCGGATCTACAGGTTGAACGGATCGGCCATCAGGCCGGTCGTCGAGGCGACCCTCATGCACCCCGACCTCTACCTCGGCGCGCCGATGGTCAAGCCGCCGGTGGTCTACCTCGCCTCGCTGCTGCGCCGCCTCGGCCGCGGGATCGACACCGACGATTGGGCCTGGCTCTGCGGCCAGGCGGGGCAGATGCTCTTCTGGCCCCCGAACGTCTCCGGCTGGGACGACGACCGTTGGCTCGACACCTCGACGATCCGGGCTCGCTGGCTGCTCGTCACCTACGCCCTCGAGGACCGCTACATGGAGGCCTGGGACGAGAGCTACAGCACTACCGAGACGGCGACCCAGGCGCTCAACAACGCCCTCTCGTCCTGGGCCTGGCCGGCCCTGCGGGCCGAGCACCAGAACGAGCTGCTCGCCCTCAGCAGACGCGTCCAGGCGCGGGCGACCGAGGAGTGGCAGCAGTCGGCCTACCGGGCGCTGCGCCAGAACGCGCTGCGCCAGCTGATCGCCGTCTCCCCCGACCTCCAGCTCGGATGAGCGCGGACGGACACAACTGCTGCCGCAACTACACGCGCTCCCAGCTCCTGCGCTCGGCCGCAGCCGAGGCCGGCAAGGGGCTGCCGGCGGTCGAGCCGGGGATGCCGGTCCCGGCCGGGACCGGCCTGACCCGGCGCAAGTTCCTCTCCCGGTCGGCGGGCCTGGCGCTGGCGGTCTACGGGGCCTCGAAGCTGCCGATCGCCGCCTTCGAGGACGGGATCGCGCAGGCGGCCGGCAACAACCGCGTCCTCGTCTCGATCTTCCTCGACGGAGGCGCCGACGCGCTCAGCCTCCTGGCTCCGGTGGGCGACCCGCTGTACGCGTCGCTGCGTCCCACCCTCGCGCTCGCTCCGGACCAGGGCACCGCGTTCTCCGAGGACACCCGCCTGCGCTGGCACCCCGCCGCCGCCGGCCTCGCCACCCTGCACGGCGAGGGGAAGGTCTCAGCGTTCCCGGCGATCGGCTACACGAGCCCGAACCAGTCGCACTTCACCTCGCGCCACTTCTGGGAGATCGGCGAGGTCGAGGTCGGCTTCCGGACCGGCTGGCTGGGCCGCTATCTGGACCTGGCGGGAGACAACGAGAACCCGCTCCAGGGCCTCTCGCTCGACGGCAGCCTCTCCCCCGCGCTGGCCACCGCGAGCAAGCCCGTCGCCGCCGTCGACAGCGTCACCGATTACGACTTCTGGGCCCGGGTGGACGACCCCGTCACCGACGAGATGTTCTCCAGCTTCGGGCGGTTCGGAGCCTTTGCCGCCGACTCGGCGCCGATGACGCAGACCCGCAAGGCGATCGCCCGGGCCGAGAAGCTGCGCCGCGACCTGCGCCAGTTCGACGACTTCTCCAGCCCCGTGCCCTATCCCAACGGCTCCTTCGCCGAGCGGCTCGCCGGTCTGGCGGCGCTGCTCGGCGAAGGGATGCCGCTTCACTGCGTGACAGTCAGCGCGCCGGGCGGCTACGACACGCACTCCGACCAAGCCGAGGACTTCGACCGCAACATCCGCCGCACGTGCGACGCCGTGCTTGCCTTCCAGCGCGACCTCGAGGCCCGCGGCCTCGCCGACCGGGTGCTGATCGAGATGTGGAGCGAGTTCGGACGCCGGCCCGAGGAGAACGGCTCGGCGGGAACCGACCACGGCGCCGCCGGCGCCGCCTTCGTGATCGGGTCGCGGGCCCGCGGCCAGATGGTCGGCGAGTACCCCGGCCTGGCGGCCCTCGACGAGGACGACAACGTCCGTGCCACGAGCGACTTCCGCGGCATGTACTGCGCGCTGCTCGAGGAATGGCTCGGGCACGACGCCGGCGCGATCATCCCCGGCGCCTCGGCGTTCGCGCGACCGGCCCTGGTGCGCTGATGCGGGGCGCGGCGTCGATCCTCGCAGCTGCGCTCGCGCTCACCCTGGCGGCGGCGCCCGTGGCCGGCGGGGCGGCAGAGTCGACTTCGGTCAGCTCCTCGGCCTGCATCTGGAAGACCCACAAGAAGCGGGTCGTCAAGCGCGTCCGGCGCGGCGGGCGCTGGGTGAAGGTGGTGAGGATCAAGCGCTGGCGGACCTGCGTCCCCGTGCAGCCCGCGCCACCGTCGACGCCCCGCCTGGCGGTCCGGGCCCACGAGTTCAGCTTCGTGCTCTCGCGCCCCGAAGTCCCCGCCGGCGACGTCGTCCTCGAGTTCAACAACTTCGGCGAGGACCCCCACGACCTGAACATCGCCCCGGCCGGCGCGGCCGACCCGATCATCCAGGTCGCCGAGACCCAGTCGCTGGCCCGGGTCACGCAGCGTGTCTCGATCCCGGAGCCCGGTTCCTACGTCATGTGGTGCAGCCTTCCCAATCACCGCTCGCGCGGCATGGAGGCGGACCTGGTCGTGGGGGCGCCCGCGCCGGCGCAGTAGCCGCGAGGCCCCCGCTCAGATCTGCTCGTCGTCGAGGGCGACGGGCCGGTGGGACCCGCCGCGTGAGTAGACCTCGTCGCGGAGCGGCTCCGGGTGGCCGATCGAGCCGACCTCGGAGAGGTCGCGGCGAAACGGCAGGCTCGCGGTCCAGTCGAGCACCGCCCGCACCTTGCGGGCCGTGCCCGGGATCTGGCTCATGTGGTAGGTCCGCGCCATCCACCAGGCCGGAAAGCCGCGGAAGGTGCGGGTGCCGATCTTGCCGACCGCCTTGTAGCGGCCAAGATTGACGAAGGCCGCGTTGCCGCGGTACTCGAATCGGCGGGGGGTGCCGACGCCGAGCTGCGCGGCGATGTTGCGGGCGGCGACCGGGCCCTGGCGCACCGCGTGCTGCGCGGTCGGCGGGGTCGTCCCGCCGCGCGGGTCGGGAGCGGCGGCGGCGTCGCCGATCGCCCAGACGCCGTCCATCCCCTGAACGCGCAGGTACTCGTCGACCGGCACCCGGCCGGACTCGTCGAGCGGGACGTTCAGGTTTCTGAGACTCGGATGGGGGGCGACACCGGCGGTCCAGACCACCGTCCGGGTCGGCAGCGTCTCGCCGGTCGAAAGCCGGGCCGAGTTCGCGGTCACCTCCTCGATCGTGGTTCCCAGCCGGATGTCGATGCCGCGGCCGCGCAGCTCGCGCAGCGCGTAGTCGGCCAGGTCGGAGTCGATCTCGGGCAGGACGCGGTCGCGAGCCTCGACCAGCATCCAGCGCATGCCGTGGAGGCGGGCGCGCGGGTAGGCCTCCATCGCCTCGGCGGCGAAGTCCTGGAGCTCAGCCAGCGCCTCGAGGCCGGCGTAGCCGCCGCCGATGAAGACGTAGGTCAGGAGCTTCTCGCGCTTCGCCGCGTCCTCGGTCGCGTTGGCTGCCTCGAGCGTCTCGAGGACGTGGTTTCGCAACCAGATCGCGTCGGCCAGGCTCTTGAAGCCGATCGCGTGGTCGCCGAGACCGGGAACCGGTAGGACGCGGGAGACCGAGCCTGGCGCCAGCAGCAACTGGTCGTAGCGGAGCTCCTCGGTCTCACCGTCGTGGGTCCGCAGCTCGACGGTGCGCGCAGCCGGGTCGTGACCGTCGATCGCGCCCAGCCGCAGGTAGGTGCGATGGAGGATCTCGCGCAGCGGCGTCACCACGTGCCGCGGCTCCAGCGTGCCGGCCGCCGCCTCGGGCAGGAACGGCGTGTAGAGCAGGAAGTTGACGTCGTTGACCAGGACCATCCGGGTCGACTGCTTCGGCATCAGCCGCTCGAGCTCGCGAGCCGCCATCGCCCCGCCGAACCCACCCCCGGCTATGACCACGTTCCAGGCCATGGGGGGACTATGCCACCGTCGCTGGGCCCAAAACCGCGGACAATTGAGGGAACGGCGCCCGACGACCTAGGTGCCGAGCTTCTCGCGGATCAGGCGGTTGACCTCGCCGCCGTCGGCGCGGCCCTTGGTCTCACGCATGACGGCGCCGACGATCGCGCCGATCGCCTTCGGGTTCCCGCTGCGGATCTTCTCGGCGGCGTCGGGATTCGCGTCGATCGCGGACGCGACGATCCCCTCCAGCTCAGATGAATCCGAGATCTGCGCCAGGCCCTGGCTTTCCACGACCTCCTCGGGATCGCCGCCTTCCTGCACCAGCGTCGCGAGCACCGTCCGACCGGCGCCGTGGGAGATGCGTCTCTCCTGGACGAGGGCGATCAGCCTCGCGAGGCTGGACGGCGGGACCCGGTCCCCCGGCACGCCGTCGGCGTCGGCCCCCGCCGCGCGCAGGGCGCCGACGAGCTCCCCGGTCACCCAGTTGGCCACCACGCGCTTCTCGAGGCCACCGCCGGCCTCCGCCACGGCCTCGTAATAGCCGGCGTACAGCGGGTCGGCCGCCAGCAGGACCGCGGCGTCGCGCGGCAGGCCCTCGCTCTCGTACCGCTCCGCTCGCTGCGCCGGCAGCTCCGGCAGAGACTCTCGCGCCCGCCGCAGCATCTCCTCGGTCGGCGCGAGCGGCACCAGGTCGGGCTCCGGGAAGTAGCGGTAGTCGTGGGCCTCCTCCTTGGAGCGAAGCGGGGTGAGGTTGCCGCTCTGGGGATCGAAGTGGAGCGTCTCCTGAACCACGCCCTCGCCGCTGTCGATCAGGTTGCGCTGGCGCGCCAGCTCGGCGTCGATGCCCCGCTCGAGAAAGCGGAAGCTGTTCATGTTCTTGAGCTCGGTCTTGGTGCCCAGCTCGGTCGAGCCCTCCGGCCGGACCGAGACATTGGCGTCGACCCGCAGGCTGCCCTGCTCCATGCTGACGTCGGAGACACCCAGCTGCTGCACGGTCGTGCGCAGGAGCTGCGCCCACGCGCGCGCCTGCGCGGCGCTGCGGATGTCGGGCTCGGTGACGATCTCGACCAGCGGCGTGCCGGCCCGGTTGAAGTCGACGAGCGAGGCTCCCGACCCGTGGATCCGGCCGGACTCGCCGACGTGGATCATCTTCGCCGCGTCCTCCTCCAGGTGCGCCCGGTGAATCCTCACTTCCCCCAGCCGCCCGTTGACCGCAAGTGGTTCGTCGTACTGGCTGATCTGGTACGCCTTCGGGTTGTCGGGGTAGAAGTACTGCTTGCGGTGGAAGATCGACCGCGACGCGACCTCACACTCGAGCGCGGCGGCGATCTGGAGGGCGCAGCGGACGGCCTCCTCGTTCGTCACCGGCAGGACCCCCGGATGCGCGAGGCAGACCGGGCAGGTGTGGACGTTCGGCTCGTCGCCGAACGACAGCTCGCAGCCGCAGAACATCTTGGTCCGGGTCGAGAGCTGGACGTGGATCTCCAGGCCGATGACCGGTTCGAGCGCGGTCATCTGTACCCCAGGCGGTCCAGGTCGCCCTCGCCCATCCCGAAGTGGTGCCCGACCTCGTGGAGGACGGTCTTGCGGACCTCCTCCGGCGTCGGGTTGGCGTCGCGGAAGACGACGATGCGGCGGAGACCGCCGACAGGGTCGTAGATCCCCATGATCCCATCGGGATGGGAGTCCTCGACGATCACCGCGACGTCGCCGAGCTTCTTCGTGATCGGCTCGGGGAGCGAGTCGAGCGCCGCGCGCGCGGCCTCAACCACTTCCTCCTGTGTCATGACCCCTCCGCCGGTCTGGCGTCGAAGCCGATGCCCTGCTCGAGCGCGAATGCTGCGTCGAGCAGCTTCGCCTCGCCGAACGCCGGCGCGGCGATCTGGAAGCCCACGGGAAGCTCCGGGCCACCGCCATCGGGAGGGGCTAGGCCGGCCGGAATCGAGATCGCCGGGATCCCCGCCAGAGACATCGGCACCGTGAAGAAGTCGTTCAAGTACATCGCCAGCGGGTCGTCGGTCTTGGCGCCGAGCTCGAAGGCGACCGACGGAGAAGTCGGCGTCACCACGAAGTCGACGCTCTCGAAGGCGGTGCGGAAGTCCCCGGCGATCTTCGTCCGCACCTTCTGCGCCTGCCCGTAGTAGGCCTCGTAGTAGCCCGAGGAGAGGGCGTAGGTGCCGAGCATGATCCGCCGCTTCACCTCGGCGCCGAAGCCGGCCGAGCGCGTGGTCTCGTACATCTCGATCAGGTCGCCGGCGTCGTGACGGAGCCCGTACCGCACCCCGTCATAGCGAGCGAGGTTCGCCGAGGCCTCGGCCGGTGCGAGGACGTAGTAGGCGGAGATGCCGTGCCCGGCGTGCGGCAGAGTGGCCTCCGCGACCTCGCCGCCGAGGTCCCGGATCCGCTCCAGCGTCTGCTCGAAGACCTGGCGGACGCCGGCTTCCATCCCGTCTTCACCCAGCTCCTTCGGGACCCCGAAGCGGAGGCCGGCGAGATCAGCGCGCGAGGGAGCGGCGACGCCCCCCTCTATCCCGATCGAGGTCGAGTCGCAGGGGTCGGGCCCCTGCATCGCGCCGAGCAGCAGCGCGGCATCGGTGACGTCGCGGGCGAGCGGCCCGCACTGGTCGAGGGACGAGGCGAACGCGACCATCCCGTAGCGCGATATCGCGCCGTAGGTGGGCTTCAGGCCGACGATCCCGCAGAGCGCCGCCGGTTGGCGAATCGAGCCGCCCGTGTCGGTGCCGATCGCCGCCGGGGCGAGACCGCCGGCGACCGCGGCCGCCGAGCCGCCCGAGGAACCGCCGGGCACCCGTCTCCGGTCCCACGGGTTCAGCACCGGTCCGTAGGCGGAGTTCTCGTTCGAGGACCCCATCGCAAACTCGTCCATGTTGGTCTTGCCGAGGACGCTCGCACCCGCGGCCTGGAGGCGACGCACCGCGGTCGAGGTGTAGACGGGCCGGTGCCCCTCGAGGATCCGCGACCCCGCGGTGGTCGGCACGCTCTTGGTGCAGAAGAGGTCCTTGATGGCGATTGGGATGCCGTTGAGAGTTCCGGCGGTGTCGTTGCCTGGTTGCTCGTCATCCGACATCCGACTTCCGTCATCCGGTGTCCAGAGATAGGCGTTGAGGTCGTCGGCTGCTGCTCTTTCGTGCCAAGCCTCCGCGTAATCGCCGCGTTCGACTTCGCCGGCGCGGATCTGCTCGGCCGCGTCGGCGACCGTCAGCTCGAGCAGCTCCGTCATCAGGGCGCGTCCGCCTGCGGCGAGGGCACCCGGAAGGCGCCTTCCTCCGGATCGGGCGCCTGCGCGACTACCTGCTCGCGCGGCCAGCTCGGCCGGGGCTCGTCGGGCCGCATCACGTTCTCCAGATCGACGACGTGCGACGTCGGCTCCACCCCGTCGAGGTCGAGCTCGCCGATCCGGTCGACGTGCTCGAGGATCCCCGAGAGCTCCCCGGCCATCTTCTCCACGTCCTGCTCGGCGAGCCGCAGGCGCGACAGGCGGGCGACGTGGAGGACCTGTTCGCGGTCGATCACGCGGCGGATATTAGGGGCGGCCGGACGACTGCCCGGCGCGGCACACGGCGCCTGGACTAGAGTGCCGCCGGGCATGAGGGGCGAACGGGCAGAGCGCTTCGTCGTGTTCAACCTGCGCCTGCTGGCGGTCAGCTTCGCCGTCGTCGGCATTCTCTTCATCGCCTTCCCCGACGGCGTCCTCGATGTCATCTCCGACTTCGGCGACGAGGTCGGCGACTTCACCCGGGCGCCGGAGACGGAGGAGAGGTTCTGGCTCGCCCTGGCCTTCGCCTACATGGTCGTGATCGCCGGGATCTGCGCGGTCGCTCAGGCCGACGTCGTCCGCTACCGGCCGCTGCTGCTCGTCCTCGCCGCCGGCAAGACCGCCTCCTCGCTCGCGGCCCTCGGGCTCTACGTCTTCGACGCCGACGTCTTCATCTACCTCCTCAACTTCCTGGTCGACGGCTTCCTGGCGATCTCGGCCCTTTGGTTGTGGTCCCTGGCGGGCAAGGTCGGCAGGCCCGCCGCTCCCGGCTGAAGGCGCGTCCCGGGGCTCAGGGCCGCCGAGCTACGGACCCTCGGGGCGATCTGCGAGGCGATGGCGCCCGGCTACGACGGGCTCCCCGCCGCCGAGCGCGACGTCGACGTCTCGGGCCCGGTCTCGCGCTTCGTGACCGAGCTCCCGCCGCGGGGCGTGACCCGCCTCCGCCTCGGCCTGCGGGCGTTCGAATGGCTGCCTTTCCCGTGGCGCTTCAGTCGCCTCGACCTCGCGGCCCGGGAGGACTTCCTGCGCCATATGGAGGGGTCGCGGGTCGGCCTCCACCACGACCTCCTGCTGATGGCGAAGGTCCTCTGCACCCTCGGCTACACGATCGCGCCCGGCGTCCGCGAGCGGGTCGGATACGACGTGCGCTGCGGTCTGGTTGACGGCTCGGTCCCCGAGCCCGCGGGGACCCTGGGAGAAACCGAGGCGCCCCGCGAAGGCGAGGACTGCGACGTCGTCGTCGTCGGCTCGGGCGCCGGCGGGGCGCCGGCGGCGGCGTTGCTCGCCGAGGCCGGGGTCGACGTGGTCGTCCTCGAAGCGGGCGGGCACTTCAACCGCGAGACCTACCCCGACGACCCGATCGAGGCGATCGTCTCCCTCTACCGTGACGCCGGCATCACGGTCGCCGAGGGGCGGCCGCCCATCCCGGTGCCGGTCGGCCGCGCCGTCGGCGGGACCACCGTGATCAACTCGGGCACCTGCTTCCGGGCGCCCCCCGCCGTCCTCACCCACTGGCGTGAGCGATACGGGATCGACTGGGCTACGGACCTGGGCGACGAGTACGCGGAGGCCGAGTCCTTCCTGCGGGTCAAGCGGCTGGACCCGGAGCGGATGGGGCGGAACGGCCAGCTCGCCATGGAGGGCGCCGCGGCGCTCGGCGCCGGCGGCGGGCCGATCGCCCGCAACGCCGGCGACTGCGTCCAGTGCAGCTCTTGCCCGTTTGGATGTGAGATCGACGCCAAGCGCGGGATGCACGTCTCCTACCTGCCCCGCGCGGTCGCGGCGGGCGCGCGGGTGAGGGCCGACACCGAGGCGGTCCGGATCCTGGTCGAGGACGGCCGGGCCGTCGGGGTCGGCTGCCTGGCCGGCTCGCGCGGGCGCCGCAACGGGGCCCGGCGCCCCTACACGGTGCGGGCACGGAAGGTGATCCTGGCCGGCGGGGCGCTCGGCACGCCGGAGCTGCTGATCCGCTCCGGCCTCCGCGGCGAGCACGTGGGCCGCAACCTGCACATCCACCCGGCCTGCTGGGTCGGCGCCCGCTACCCCGAGGAGGTACGCGGCTGGGAAGGCGTGATGCAGAGCTACTACATCGACGAGTGGGAGCCCGAGTCGATCCTCCTCGAGGCGACCTTCACGCCCCTCCCATTCGGCGGCGCCTGGCTGCTCGGCACCGGCCGCAAGCATCAGGAGGCGATGCTCGGCTTCGGCAACGTCGGGTCGATCGGCGTCCACCTCTCCGACCGGTCGGCGGGCCGGATCGGCGTCGCCGGCGACGGCTCCCTGCGCGCCTCCTACCGCCTCAGCGAAGAGGACTGCCGGCGCCTGGTCTTCGGGATCGCCCGCGCCGCCGAGGTGCACTTCGCGGCCGGAGCCGAGGAGGTCTATCCGAACATCGGCCGGGTCGGGGCCCTCAGGCCCGGCGACCTGGAGGCCTTCGAAGCGACGGCTTTCAAGCCCTCGGAGCTGCGGCTCGAGGCGTTCCACCCGATGAGCACCGCGCGGATCGCACCCGAGGGCGATGGCGTCTGCGCGGCGGACGGATCGGTGCGCGGCACCGAGGGCCTCTACGTCGCCGACGCGTCCCTCTTCCCGACCTCGGTCGGGGTCAACCCGATGATGACCGTGATCGCCTTCGCCAAGCGGGTGGCGCAGGGAGTCGCGGCCTAGCTCTCGGCGGACATCGCGCGCCAGGCTCCGCCCGTGAGCAGGGCTGCCCCTGCCAAGGCCACGAACAGCCCAGCGCGGCGCTCGTCTCCGGCCGGATCGAGCGCGCGGTAGAGCACCAGCAGCGATGCGAGCACCCCTGCCAGCGCCGCGGTCGCCGTCGTGGCGATCGGCAGGTCCGGCTTGACGTTGGTGGCCGAGACCACGGGCAGCGCCAACCCGAGGAGGCCGGCAATGGCCACCATCAGGTCGATCAGGCTGAGTGACTCCCAGCCGTCGAGCGAGGGGCCGCCGCTCGAGAACCAGGGCAGGAAGAGCGATGCCAGCAGAGTCGCCCCGGCGATGCCGGCGACCGCCTCTGCAAGCCTGATCCGCCGGAGGTCCACGGCGGGAGGCGAAGCGCCCGGGCGCCGCGAGGGGCGCCCGGGCTTTCGCGATTCCTAGGCGCCGCCGCTGGGCGGCGGATTGCCGCCCGAGGGAGGCGGCGGAGGCGGCGTGCCACCCGACGGGGGAGGCGTCCCGCCCGACGGGGGCGGCGGAGGCGGCGGCGGGGTCGCAGCGCGCGAGCCCGGGTCCCCACCCGCTCCGGGCCCGTCCCCGGGGCCGGAGAACCGGTCGGCCGCGTCCTGGAACGTCGTGCCCTCCTCGTCCATCGCCCGCCAGCCGCCGTAGGCGATGCCGGCCGCGGCGATCAACCCGAGGAACACGCCGTAGGACCGGCTGAGGTCGATCTCGCCGACGATCACGTCGATGTCCGGCGTGACGATCAGCCGGAACAGCACCAGCAGGGTCGACAGCCCGCCGAGGACCGCGATCGCGGTGCTGAGCGGGAAGTCGATCCGGTTCGCGGACGCCTTCGCAGCGGCGGCGCCGACGGTCACGATCACCGTCAGGAGCAGGATCAGGTCGATGAAGTCGAACGCGTCCCAGGCGCTGAGATCACCGGCGCCTCCCGCTTCGTCGACTCCGTACCACTTCAGGAACATGATGATGAAGAGCGCGATGGCGGACCCTGCCGCGATCTTCTCGCCCTGTGTGAGCCTGTTCACATCCATTCCAAAGTCCCTCCGTGGGGCTAGGGGTCGCGGCGGACATTAGTCAACGCGTCGGCGGAAGGGCAACGCCAGACGCGGGCGCTCGGCGGCATGCGTGGCTCAGGCGTCGAGGACCCGCGATCGGGCGCGCGCCGCGGTCAGCGTGTTGACCATCAGCATCGCGATCGTCATCGGCCCGACACCCCCCGGTACGGGCGTGATCGCGCCTGCCTTCTCCGCGACCGCGTCGAAGTCCACGTCGCCAACCAGCCCGTCGTCGGTGCGATTGACACCGACGTCGATCACGATCGCCCCGGACTTCACCGCATCGGCGCCGAGCAGCCGCGGCGAGCCCACGGCGGCGACCAGCACGTCGGCTCGGGCGCAGGCTCCCGTCAGGTCCCGAGTGCGCGAGTGGCAGACGGTGACGGTCGCGCTGCGCGAGATCAAAAGGCTGGCGAGGGGCCTGCCGACCAGCTTCGATCGGCCGACGACGACCGCTTCGGCGCCACTCAGCTCGACGCCCTCGTGGTCGAGGAGCTCGACGACTCCGGCGGGGGTGCAGGGGACGAGCCCGGGGGCCCCGTGGGCGAGCAGCCCCGCGTTCGCCGGCGTCAGCCCGTCGACATCCTTGCCGGGGTCGAGCGCGGCGACGACCGCGTCGGGGTCGATCTGCTCGGGCAGCGGGAGCTGGACCAGGATTCCGTCGACGTCCTCGTCGCGGTTCAGGCCGGCGACCAGCTCGATCAGCTCGGCCTCGGTCGTACCGGCGCTGAGCTCGTGATGGACCGACCGCATCCCGGCCTCCTCGCAGGCTCGGTGCTTGTTGCGGACGTAGACGTGCGAAGCGGGGTCCTCACCGACGATCACCGTCGCCAGGGCCGGCGCGCGGCCGGTCTCGGCGACCAGTTCGGCAACGCCCAGCCGCACGCGCTCGCGGACCTCGGCTGAAACCGCCTTGCCGTCGATGACCCGGGCCGCCACTACCGCTTCCGGACCGGGGCGTAGTCGGCCATCAGCTTGCGCTCGGCCCCGTCGCCGGCGAACCGGACGACGATCACCCCTCCGGGCTCGACCCCGGTCACTACGCCGTCGCCGAAGCTGGCGTGGACGACGTCGTCGCCGGTCTGAAGAGCGAGGGCCGGGCCGGGATCGACCGGGGCGACGGGGGCCCCGGCGCTCAGCGCCGGCTCCCAGCGGGTGCCGGGGGCGCTCGAGTGGCGCTCGGTCAGCTCGGCCGGGATCTCGTCGATGAAGCGGGAGGAGATCGCCGGCTCGCGCCGGCCGCCGAAGATCCGCCGCTCCCGCACCCATGTGAGGTAGAGGCGGCGCCGGGCCCGGGTGACGCCGACGTAGGCGAGCCGGCGCTCCTCCTCCTCGCCCCCCTCCTCGAGCGCCCGCATGTGAGGGAAGACACCCTCCTCGCAGCCGACGATGAAGACCGCGTCGTACTCGAGCCCCTTGGCGTTGTGGAGGGTCATCAGGGTGACCAGGCTGTCGTCGGAGCGCAGGCCGTCCTGCTCGGTGTAGAGCGAGATCTGCTGGAGGAATTCCTCGAGCGGGGAGACCTCGCCGCCGCCCTCGAGCTCCCGGTTCGCGTCGAACTCGGCGGCGACGCCGATCAGCTCCTGGAGGTTCTCCACCCTTCCCTCGGCCTCCACGGTTCGCTCCGCCTCCAGCGCCTCGATGTAGCCGGTCTCGTGGAGCAGCGCCTCGAGGACGTGGGCAACGGGCTCATCGGCGGCTCGCGCGCGCAGTCCTTCCACCGTGTCGTGGAAGCGGGAGACCGCCTTGACCGCGGCGGCGCCCAGGCCGGGCACGCTCTCCGCCTGGCCGGCCACGTCCCAGATCGGCGCCCCGGTGGTGTTGGCGTGCGCCGCGAGCCGGGCCTGGCTGGTTGCCCCGATCCCGCGGCGCGGCGAGTTGACGGTCCGCGCGAAGGAGATCTGGTCGGCCGGGTTGACCAGCAGGCTGAGGTAGGCCACGGCGTCCTTGATCTCCGCCCGCTCGTAGAACTTGGTGCCGCCGATCACCTGGTAGGGGACCTCGAAGCGGACGAGGGTGTCCTCCAGCACCCGGCTCATCGCGTTGGTCCGGTAGAAGACCGCGATCTGCTCGCGCCGCAGGCCGTCCTCTTCGGCGAGCCGCTCGATCTCGCCGGCGACCCAGCGCGCCTCCTCGTGCTCGTCGGCCAGCTCGGAGAGCTGGACCTGCTCGCCGCCGCGCTCCTCGGTCCAGAGGTGCTTGGGGCGGTTCTCGCGGTTGTTGCGGATGATCCCGTTGGCGGCGTCGAGGATCACCTGGGTCGAGCGGTAGTTCTGCTCGAGCTTGACCACCTCCGCCTCGGGGAAGTCGCGCTCGAAGTCGAGGATGTTGCGGATGTCGGCGTGGCGGAAGCTGTAGATCGACTGGAAGTCGTCACCGACGACGATCAGGTTCCCGTGGTCCTCGCATAGGAGCTGGAGCAGCCGGTATTGCGCCTTGTTGGTGTCCTGGTACTCGTCGACGAGGACGTGGCGGAAGGCGCGGCGCCAGCGCTCGCGGACGTCCTCGTAGAGCTCGATCACGTTCACCGTTCGAACGAGGAGGTCGTCGAAGTCCATCGCGTTCGCCTCGAGCATCCGCTTCTCGTAGAGGGCGTAGACCTCGCCGACCGTCTCCTCGAAGTAGGAGCCGTGGGTCCCCCGGTAGGCCTCGACGTCGAGGAGCTGGTTCTTGGCGCCCGAGATCTGGGCGCGGACGGCGCGCGGCGGGAAGCGCTTGGTGTCCACCTGGAGCTCCTCCATGCAGCGCTTGATCATCCGCAGCGAGTCCGCCTCGTCGTAGATCGTGAAGCCGCGGGAATAGCCGAGCCGCTCGGCATCGGCCCGCAGCATCCGCGCGCAGGCGGAGTGGAACGTCGTCACCCACATCGCCCGGGTGGCCCGGCCGACCAGCCCGCCGACCCGCTCGCGCATCTCCGCCGCCGCCTTGTTGGTGAAGGTGATCGCGAGGATCTCGCCCGGTCGCGCCATGCCGGTGGCGAGCAGCCAGGCGATCCGGTGGGTCAGGACCCGGGTCTTGCCCGAGCCCGCTCCGGCGATGACCAGCAGCGGGCCCTCGCCATGGGTGACCGCCTCGCGCTGCGGCGGGTTCAGGCTCGCGAGGAGGCGCTCGACCGGGTCGGCGCCGGGCGACACCGGCGCGCCGGCGGCCTCCTCGCCCGGTGGCGGGGCCTGCTGCTCGGAAGCGGGGCTCACGGGGCGAGGATAGCCACGGGGGCGGGCGGCGCTGCCGGGCGCCCAGGGGTCAGGCGCAGAGCCCGAACACGGTCTCGTACGGCTTCGGGTCGCCGCCGAGAAGGACGTCCTGGAGCTTCTCGTCGTCGCTGCGCCGCAAGAGCCGGATGATGCACGCGGCCTGCTGCCCGGTCGCGGGATCGGGCGGCGCGAGGAGCGTCTTCTCGAAGGCCCGGAGGAAGGCGTCCTTGTCGAACCCTCGGAAGGCGACGATCCGGTCGAGCTTCCAGCCCGCCTCGTCCCTCACCAGCGCCAGCGCGAGGGTCTGGCGGTTGAAGCTGCTCCCCTCGAAGGTCGCGTCGGCGGTCGCCTCGTCACCGTCCACCTCGACGTTGGCGACCTCGACCGACTCCGCGCTGGCGCTCGGGTCGGCCTCCCGGCAGGACGCGACCGCCGCCTGGCCCTTCGCGAACTCCGTCTGCTCGACGAAGTCCTGGGTTTCGAGCTCGGTGCAGTTCGACGGGGCGTCCGAGGTCGCCGAGGTCTCGATCACCGCGGCGATCTCTTCCTCGTCTCCGTTGCCGCCGCCACAGCCGCCGGCGGCGGCCGCGAGGCCGAGTGCGAGGACCGCCGCGAGCTTGATCAGGCGGGGCCGTCGCAGCGTGACTCAGCCCCCGGCCGAGGAGCGGCCACGGCGGGGCCGCAGCTCCTTGACTCCCGCTTCCCCGGCCTCCTCACCGGACAGCTCGGCGGCGCGGCGTTCGAGCCGGGCGATCCGAGCCGAAAGCTCCCTGATCGCGTCGGCGATCGGGTCGGGCAGGTGGATCCAGTCGGCATCCGGCCCCTCCGGGCGGCGACCCTCGACCTTGACGGTGTGGCCGGGGTTGCCGACCACCGTGGAGCTCGCGGGCACGTCCTCGACAACGACCGTGTTGGCACCGACCTTGGCGCCGTCCCCGACCCGGATCGGGCCCAGCAGCTTCGCGCCGGAGCCGATCGTGACGTTGTCCCCCACCGTCGGGTGGCGCTTGCCCCGCTGGAAGCCGGTGCCGCCGAGGGTCACGCCCTGGTAGAGGGTCACGCAGTCGCCGATCTCGGCCGTCTCGCCGATCACGACGCCCGAGCCGTGGTCGATGAAGAACTCGCCGCCGATCCGGGCGCCCGGGTGGATCTCCACCCCGGTCACGGCGCGGCTCAGGTAGGAGATCGCGAGCGGCGCCACCGGGACCTCGGCGTCGTGCAGCGCATGGGCGACGCGGTGAGCCAGGATCGCCTGGACGCCGCCCCAGGACGCGAGGATCTCGGCGGTCGAGACGCCGCGGGCGGCCGGATCGCGGTCACGGGCCGAGGCGACGTCCGAGCGCACCTCGCGGAGGACGCGGCGGAGGGTTCCCAGCCCGAGCATCAGGGCACCTGCCGATCCGCGCCCGGGCCTCCGCGAAGCAGATCGGCGCCCCCCTGGCCGAACAGGGAGTCGGGCCCGCGCCCACCCAGCAGCTGATCCGCTCCCCGCCCGCCCAGCAGCCGGTCGGCACCGGCACCGCCCTTGGCGCGGTCGCGCCCGTCCCCGAGCCTGATGCGGTCGTCTCCGCGGCCGCCGCAGACGCGGTCGGGGCCGCCGAACGAGACCACGACGTCATCGCCGGCGAACGTCGCGAAGACGTCGGGCCCCCGCCTGCCCCGCAAGACGTCGCGACCGGAGGTTCCGACGCGGGTCGCGGTCGCTCCGAGGCAGACAGGGGCCGGTGGCGCGTCCGGCTCGACGGCGGCCAGGCGCCGATCGAAGGAAGCGATCGCCTGGGATCCGTACGCGGTCAGATAGACGTTGGCTCCGTCCGGGGTGACCGTCGGAAGATGCGCGTGCTCCAGGGCGGTCCCGTCGGCGCAGGCGGAGGTCGCACCGCCGATCGTCTCCGAGCCGTCGTCGGAGACGCATCCGTCGACGCCGGGCTTGCGGACAAGGTTCCCGGTGGCGGGGTCGCGGTCCCAGACGGTCATGACGTTCGCGTACTTCGCCGCCGCGTACAGATTGTGCCCGTCCGGGCTCGTCGCCAGGCCGTGGACGCCGTCGAGGCCGCCCGCCGCCGCGCAGTACGGATCACCGGCCGCACCCGCGGAACAGCCGGTCTGGACCAGCGCGCCGTCGCTTCCCAGCCGGAAGCTGGTCAGCGCGTCGATGAAGTAGGAGGCGACGTAGAGGTCGCGGCCGTCGGGGCTCAGGGTCAGGGAGGTTGCCCCCGCCAGGCCGTGGCCGTCGGCACAACCGGCTTCGGCGGCCAACTCGGAGATGCAGCCCGCCTCGCCGGGCTTCTGGGTCAAGGCTCCGGTCAGGGGATCGCGGTCGAAGATCGTGACCGCACCGTCCGTCCCCGGCGTCTCGCTGCTGCCGTACTCGGCCGCCGCGTAGAGGTTGGAGCCGTCGGGGGTCACGGCCAACGCCACCACCCGCCGCAGGCCGCGGCCGGTCACCGCCTCCACCGGGGTCAGCGCACCAGTCGCGGAATCGCGCGAGAAGACGACAATCGCGTGGCTGTCCTGCGCCGCCGCGTAGACGTTCTCCCCGTCGGGGCTCACGGTGACGAAGCGAGCGCCCTCGAGCGACGGATGCTCGGCGCACTCCCCGGTTACGCCGGTGGCAGCGACGCAGCCCGCTTCGGCCTCCTTCTGGGTCAGCTCGCCGGTCAGCGGATCGCGGTCGAAGATCGCCACCGCGTCGCTGTCCTCGGCGGCCGCATAGACGTTCTTGCCGTCCGGGCTGACGGCGACCGTCGAGGCTCCGTCGAGCCCGCGCGCCGGACCGCATCCGGTCGATGCCGGCGTCGAGACGCAGCCGGACTGACTCAAAGCTCCCCCGGCGTCGCGCTGAAAGGTCGTCACCGCGTCGCTGACGTACGCCGCGACGTACACGTTCTCGCCCCCGGGGCTCGCGGCCGCGATCCGGGCGCCACCCAGCCCGTGGCCGGCCGCGCAGCCGGGGACCGAGGACGACACGCAGCCGGCCGGCCCGGCCTTCTGCGTCACCTCGCCGATGGTGCCGGGGGCCGCGGCGGACGCGACAGCGATCAGAGACGCCGCGGCGAGGCTCCCAGCGAGGATGGAGCGCATCAGGGCGCGAAGAATGGCAGGGACATGTAGCGCTCACCGGAGTCGCAGACGACGGTGACCACGCAGCGGCCGGACATCTCGGGCCGCGAGGCGACGTCGATCGCCGCCCTGATGTTGGCGCCGGCGGATATGCCGGCGAGAATGCCCTCTCGGCTGCCGCTGAGGCGCGCGGTCTCGAGGGCGTCCTCGTCGTCGACCGTGATCACCTCGTCGATCACCGAGCGGTCGAGCACCTCAGGCACGAAGCCGGCGCCGATGCCCTGGATCTTGTGGGGTCCGGGCGAACCGCCGGAGAGGACGGGCGAGGCGGCCGGCTCGACCGCCACGACGAGGGTCTCCGGGGAGCGCTCCTTGAGCACGCTGCCGACCCCGGTGATCGTCCCGCCGGTGCCGACCCCGGCGACGAAAGCGCCGATCTCCCCACCCGTGTCGGCCCAGATCTCCTCGGCGGTGGTGCGGCGGTGGACATCCGGGTTCGCCGGGTTCGAGAACTGCTGCGGCATGAACCCCTTGCGCTGGTCGACGATCTCGCGCGCCATCTCGACGGCCTCGGTCATCCCGCCGAGCGAGGGGGTCTCGCGGACCTCGGCGCCGTAGGCGCGCAGGAGCTTCGCCCGCTCGCGGCTCATGCCCTCGGGCAGGGTCAGGATCAGCTCGTAGCCCCGTGCGGCGCAGACCATCGCCAAGGCGATGCCGGTGTTGCCGCTGGTCGGCTCGACGATCACCGTCTCGCCCCGCTGGATGCGCCCCTCGGCCTCGGCCGCATCGATCATCGCCAGGCCGATCCGGTCCTTGACCGAGCCGCCGGGATTGAAGTACTCGAGCTTGGCGTAGACCTCGGCGCTCTCCGGCGCCAGGCGGCGCAGGGCCACGAGTGGCGTGCCGCCGACCGTCGCGGCCGCTTCGGCCGCGACACGCAGCTCGCCGGCCGGCGCGATGTCGGCGTCGGGGCTCACCCGCTCAACGTAGCGGACCGGCAAGCCCCCGCAGGTATTCCGGCGACGGCGCGGAACCAACCCAGACGCCGCGCGTGCATGGACGAAGGTTGAGGGGGTCTTGGACGGACGTACTAACGACTTTTTGCCTGGTCAGGAGTACCTTCGGCGGATGCCGCCCGGCGAGAGACACCCGCAGCGGGAGGGGCTCAGGCGGGGGCTGCGCGCGTGATCGGCCTGCGCCGCTCGCGCGGGACGCTGACCGCGGTGCGGGATGAGACCGCGAGCGTCCTGCTGCGGATCCTGGACGAGCGCGAGGACGAGCTGAACAGCCACCTGCGCCACGTCGCGGGCTTGGTCCATGAGGTGGCGGCCGAGGTCGGCCTGACCGGGGATCGGCTGGAGATCCTGACCCGCGCGGCCGAATGCCACGACATCGGCAAGGTCGCGATCCCCGACGACGTCCTCCAGAAGCCCGGGCCGCTGGACGAGGGCGAGTGGGAGTTGATGCGCCGGCACACCGTGATCGGCGAGCGGATCCTCGCCGCGGCGCCGTCGATGTTGCCGGTGGCGCGCGTGGTCCGGTCCTGTCACGAGCGCTGGGACGGCCGCGGCTATCCGGATGGCCTCCCCGGTCCGCAGATCCCGGTCGAGTCCCGGCTGATCTTCATCTGCGATGCCTTCGACGCGATGGTCGCCGACCGCCCCTACCGCGACGCGCTCGAGCCGGAGCGCGCCCTCGAGGAGCTGCGCCGCAACAGCGGCAGCCAGTTCGACCCGGAGCTGACCGAGGTGGTCTGCGAGACGGTCGGCCCGACCGCCGCCGCCGCGCGCGGCAGGCGGAGCCTCAGGCTCGTCCCGGCGATCAGCGGCTGAAAGCGCTCCCCGGCCGCCCGCGCAATAGGCTCGACCGGTGGGCCAAGCGGGCGACGTCTACGAGATGGCCGACGGCGCGCGTTACGTCCTGCGCACGCCGACGGCGAGCACCGACGGCGAGTACGTCGAGTTCGAGTGGCAGCTCCCGGCAGGCGCCTTCGCGCCCCCGCCCCACCGCCACCCCCGCCAGGTCGAGGAGTACGAGGTGCTCGAAGGCGAGTTCGACGTCCTCGTCGGCGCCGAGTGGCGCACGCTGCGGACCGGCGAGTCAGCGTCGGTGCCGATCGGCGTCAACCACACCTTCGCCCGTCCCAAGGCACCGGTCCGGATCCGCAACTTCCACCGGCCGGCCCTGGGCTTCGAGGAGTTCATCGAGCGAATGTGCCGAGTCGGCGAGGAGAAGGGCCTGCGCGGCGTCCGGGACCCACGCCTCCCGATCTACCTGGCGATGATCTGGCGTGACTTTCCGGAGACGCTCCAGGAGACCAGGCACCGCGAGCGGATCGGGATGACCGCTGCGGCCGGGCTGGGGCGGCTGCTGCGGATGAGGACCGCCTGACCGCTTCTCCCGTAATGGCTCTGAGGTAGTACATCGAGTCCAAGAGCGCCCAGAGACCCGGCTGGGAACTCTTGGCGAAGGCACCCGCGAGATACTGGGGTGGCGATGTCGCAGGAGAACGTGGAGACCGTCCAGCGGGTAAACGAAGCGTTCGCTGCCAGGGACCTCAAAGCGCTCGTGGCGCTGCATCACCCTGATGTCGAAATCGTCGTTCTCCGATCCGCAGTCCAGGGGCCATACCGTGGGCACGATGGACTTCGCCGAATGGCTACCGAGGCGTTCGACATAGCCGATCTGCAGTTGGACATCGAGGAGGTTCGAGATTGCGGCGGAGATCGCGTCTTGATCTTCGGCCACCAGCACGGAGTGGTCAGCGGTATCCCGTTCGACCGCGTTCTCGCGGAGCTTGTCGAGGTCGACGCCGGGAAGGTGAGACGAGCTCATGCTTTCCAGACGGTGGACGAGGCCCTCGAAGCGGCCGGGCTGTCGGAATAGACGATGTCGGAGGGGAACGTCGAGGTGGTTCGCGCTGCACTTGACGCCTACAACAGGGGAGACCTTGAGGCGATGATGAAGCACGCCGCCCCGGACCTCGAATTCGACTGGTCGCGCTCGATCAGTCCACAGAAAGGGGTGTACAACCGCGATCAGTTCCCCGATTTCACCCTCGCTGGGGAGTTTGAATCCGTGAGGACCGAGCCGGAAGAGCTGATCGACGCCGGGGGGCATGTGATCACGCCGCTGATCGGCTACTTCCAGGGTCGTGATGGGATCGAGCTGACGGCGCGCTTCACGTACTTGTGGACCTTTCGCGACGGCGTCTGTGTGCGCGTCACCATCTTTCAAACACGCGACGAGGCCCTCGAGGCCGCCGGGCTGCGGGAGTAGCCGCCGCTTCGTCGCGGATTCGTACCCTTCCCCATTTCGTACAGATGACGAGACGGCCTCCTGCGCGGTTCTCTGGCCATCGCCCGGGGGGTTCGCCCCTGCGTTCGCCTCAAGCAGCGAGGGCGCAGCAGCCCCGACCACAGGACGACCTTGCGTCTCCCGGTCCTCGCAGATAGGTTCGATGGCGTCGACAGGAAGGAGGCTGTATGGCCACTATCGAGGTCAAGAACTTTGATTCCCCCGATGAGACACGTCCGTTTGAGGGGAAGGGACAGGCTGAGGTCGTCAACATCGGAGGCCGCGAAGTCGGTAAGGGGACCTTCGAGCCCGGCTGGCGCTGGTCGGAGAACGTGAAGCCGATCGCCCAGACGGACTCTTGCGAGGTCGCGCACTTCGGCTACGTCCTTTCCGGGCAGATGCGGATCTTCATGGACGATGGAAGCGAGACACAGATCGGTCCCGGCGAGGTCGTTGCAATTCCCGCCGGCCACGACGCTGAAGTCGTCGGCGACGAGGCCTGCGTCATGGTGGACTTCGGCGACATCGCTGAGTACGCCAAACGCGGCTAGTCCGCCCGAGGCGCTCCTCGGCCCGACCCTGTAGCCCGCTCCCGCCGGGGCGGGCGCAGGGTCTTCTCGGTTCCACCACGCGTCACCACCCACCACCTCCGCCCTCGCCACGCGGCGGCAGGTTGGTGAATCCGGCCCCGGATGTATCCGGCGCCGCAGTGGGCCGTGGGAAAAGGATGGGAACACAGGGTTCCCATTCCTGCCGTTCTGAGCGGTTAGCAGCGGTGAAGACTCCGCACGGCAGCGCCAACCGCCGTCGAGGACGCCTGGGTTTCTAGATGTAGTACATCCCGCTGCCGGCCTCCTCGGCCTCGCGACGGGCGATCTCGGCGATCGTCGTCTGGCTGAAGACCTTGCGCAGGGCGCCCACGCCCTCGGCCCAGATGCCGCCCGCCTCGTCGGCCTCCTGACCGACCTTGCCGTCGAGCGCCTGGACGACCTCGAGGACGTCGATCTCGTCGGCCGGCCGCGACAGCGTGTAGCCGCCCTTCATGCCGCGGTGGCTCGTCAGGAGCCCGGCCCGGCGGAGGGTCGAGAAGAGCTGCTCGAGGAACTGCTCCGGGATCGAGCGGCGCTCGGCGAGCTCCTTGATCGGCACCGGCCGGTCGCCCGAGCGGGCCAGCTCCGCCATCGCGACGACGGCGTAACGGGACTTCGAGGTGACCGAGATCACGCGAGCTTTGTACCGCACGGTCCGGCCCGATCGAAAAGAGCGCTCGCGGCGGAAATATGGCTCCCGCGGTCGCCGCACCTGGGCTAGGATCGAGCCACGGCCGCCAACCCAGCAAGGCGGCCGATCGTTTCTGCATCGTGCCGACCGAGGAGGCGGCCCTGAGCGAACGCCCATGCTGTCTTGTCGTCGATGGCCACCTCTTGGTGCGCCTTGGGGCCGGAGCGCTCCTGTCGGACCGCTTCGAGGTCGAGACGACCAGCACCCGGCGCGAGGGGATCGAGCTGGTCGAGACGGTGGGCGGCATGGACGTCGCCCTGGTCGACATGAGGCCCTCGCAGAACGGCGAGCCGAGCGGCGTCGACACGATCGCCGGCATGCAGCGCGCCGAGCCGTCGATGGGGGTCGTCGCGCTCGGCGACCATCCGCACCGCCACCTGGCCACCTCGGCCCTTCAGGCCGGGGCCAGCGCCTACGTCACCAGGACAGCCGGTGGAGACCGGCTGCTGGCAGCGGTGGACGCCGCCCTCGCGAGCGAGGACTACCTCGACCCCGCGATTCCGCCGCGCGGCAGCCGCGGCAAGCTGACCCGGCGCCAGCGCCAGATCCTCCAACGGCTTGCCGACGGAGAGTCGACGACCAGCGCCGCCCGTGAGCTCGACCTCAGCGAGGAGACGATCAAGACGCACATGAAGAACATCCTCGGCCGCCTCGAGGCGAGGAACCGCGCGCACGCGGTCGCTATCGGCCTGCGCGACGCGCTGATCGAGTAGCTACTAGATCCAGCCGCGGTCGCGGGCCGTCAGGACGGCCTGCGCGCGGTCGACCGCGCCGATCTTCCCGTACACGTTGTGCAGGTGCGTGCGGATGGTCGACACCGAGAGCTGCATCTCGCCGGCGATCTGCTTGTAGACCATCCCCTCGGACAGGTGGCGGAGGACGTCGAGCTCGCGAGCCGACAGCGGGCACGGCTCGCTCGCCCGCGGGATGTCCTGGCGCGGATACGGAAGCTCGTAGAGCAGCGAGCGCAGACCGTCGCTGCGCAGGCCGCAGCGCTCGGCGACCGCCTGGAGCCGCTCGGACGACACCGCCTCGCCCTGCGAGTAGTGGGCGATCATGTCCGCGGCGGCGACCATCGCCGCGAGACCCTCGGCGTCCTCGGCGTGATGGCGCTCGATGGCGACCGCGAGCCGCTGCGGCAGGTTCCAGCGGCGGGCGAGGACGCCGCCGACCAGAGCGTGGTCGATGCCGAGCTTCTCGCGCTCGTCCTTGACCCGCTGCTCGGGGTTGCGCAGCATCGAGTCGAGGTAGGGCTTGTAGCCGGGGTGCAGGCGCGAGATCACCAGACGCCCGACGTCGTGGAGGACGGCGGCCACGGTCAGCTCGTCGCGCTCCCCGTACCCGATCGCCCGGGCGATGCCGTCGGCGGCGCGCTGAGTCGCCAGGGCGTGGACCCGGAAGTGCTCCGGACGCAGCTCCCAGCCGCCGTTCGACTCGAAGAAGTCGTAGACGGGCGCCGTCCCGGCGAGGGCCAGCACGCCAGAGGGCTTGAGGACGTCGAGCGCCTCGGGGATCGTGCTGACACCGCCCGTGCCCCGACCACTGCGGTTGGCGAAGCGCAGAACCGCGATCGTCAGCGCGACGTCGGACTCGACGGCATCGACGATGTCGGCGACCCGGGCGGTCTCGGCGGTAGCCGCGGTCATCACCCGCTCGCGGGACTCGAGCAGCACCGGGAAGCGCTCGACGGACTCGAAGGCCTCGGCCAGCCGGCTGCCGGGCGCGGTCCGCTTCGTCCCCGCCTTGCCGGCGGGGATGTCGTGCGCCTTCGCGCGTCCGTTCTGCGTCTTTGCCTTGGCGTCTGCCATCTGCTCACAGCCAGCCTGGACGGCTGCACTAGTCGATACGTCCAATCATCGGCATGAGAGACCGATCGGTTTAGCCCTCTGCCGAGGAAAACCGGGCTCAGGCTTCGAGGCGGGCGACCGCCGCGTCGACCCGCGCCAGGGACTCGTCCCGGCCGAGGACCGCGAGGGTCTCGAAGATCCCGGGCGACACCGTCGTCCCGGTGACCGCGACCCTGAGCGGCTGATAGAGCTTGCCCGGTTTCAGGGCGAGCTCGTCGAGGACCGGCGCGAGCGCCGCCTCGATGTCCTCCGGCGACCAGCCCGGGGCGGCGGCGAGAGCCTCGCGGGCGGCCCGGAGCGCGGGCAGCGCGTCGGTCATTACCTTGCGCCACGCCCGTTCGTCGTCGACCGGGTCCTCGAAGAGGAAGCGGATCAGCGGCCAGACCTCCTCCAGGGTCTGCGCCTTCTCCTGCGCCACCGCTGCCGCGGCGCGGAGCCGGTCGTCGAGGTCGCGCCCGAGGTGGCCGGCGACCGCCTGCGCGTACTCCTCGGGCCGCATCTCGCGCATGAACCGGCCGTTGATCCAGCGCAGCTTCTTCTCATCGAAGATCGCAGCGGCGGTGCCTACGTCCTCGATCCGGAAGCGCTGGACGAGCTCCTCCGTCGTCATCAGCGTCGTGTCGTCGGTGGTGCCCCAACCGAGCAGGGCCAGGTAGTTGCGGACCGCGGCCGGTAGGTAGCCGGACTCGCGCAGCTCCTGGACGGAGGCGGCGCCGTGGCGCTTCGAGAGCTTCTTGCCGTCCGCGCCGTGGAGGAGTGGGAGGTGCGCATAGCGCGGCGGGTCGGCCCCCAGCGCCCGCAGCACCAGCAACTGCTTGGGAGTGTTCGAGAGGTGGTCGTCGCCGCGGACGACATCGGTGATGCCCATCTCCGCATCGTCGACCGCGACCGCGAAGTTGTAGAGGACCGACCCATCGGCGCGGGCGATCACGAAGTCGTCCTGGCTGCGGTTGGGGAAGCGGACCGGGCCGCGGACCACGTCGTCGAGGACCGTGTCTCCGTCGTCGGGGACGCGGAGGCGAACCGCCGCGCCGGGGACGTCGGACGGTTCCCCGCGGTAGCCGCGCCCAGCGCCCTGCTCTTCCTTCCAGGCGCGAACGTCCTCGGCGGTCGCGCCGTCGCGGTAGGCGGCGCCGGAGTCGAGCAGCTTCTGGAGCGCCTCCCGGTGGCGGTCGGCCCGCTCGAACTGGGAGACCGGCCCCTCGTCCCAGTCCAGCTCGAGCCAGCGCAGGGCGTCGAGGATCTGCTCGACGTTCTCCGGCGTGTAGCGCTCGCGGTCCGTGTCCTCCACCCGGAGGACGAGGGCACCGCCCTCGTGGCGGGCCACGAGCCAGTTGTAGAGTGCCGTCCTCGCTCCGCCGATGTGCAGCGCACCGGTCGGCGAGGGAGCGAATCTGACTCGGAGGTCTTTACTCAAGGTGCTGATCGGCGCGCATGTTTCCACAGGGGGTGGCCTGCCCACGGCCATCCAGCGCGGCGCCGAACGCGGTTGCGAGTCGATTCAGATCTTCCACCAGAGCCCGCGGATGTGGCGGCCGACCCGGTACGGACCCGACGACTTCGCGGCCTTCCGCGATGCGATGGATGCCTCGCCGGTCGAGGCGGTGGTCATCCACGCCGTCTATCTGATCAACTGCGCGACGAGGGAGCCGGACCTGCGCGAGAAGTCGCTCACCTCCCTGACCCACGCCCTTCGGGTCGGCGACGGGATCGGGGCGGCGGGGGTCGTGCTCCACCCCGGCGCGCAGAAAGGGGAGCCGCACGGTCCGTCGATGAAGCGGGCGTCGAAGTTGATCGCCGAGGCCCTGGCGGAGAGCGAGCGGACGCCGCTCCTGCTCGAGCAGACCGCCGGCCATCAGGGGCTTCTGGGACGGGACTTCGACGAGACCGCGGCGCTGATCGACGGAGCCGGGGGCGGCGAGCGCCTCGGGCTGTGCCTCGATTCCTGCCACCTCTTCGTCCAGGGCTATGACATCTGCAACGCAGAGAAGCTCTCGGAGGTGCTCGACGAAGCCGACCGCAAGGTCGGGCTCGAGCGACTGCGCGCCGTCCACGTCAACGACGCCGCCGTGGCGCTGGGCTCCTGCCGCGACCGGCACGCCAACATCGGCAAGGGCGAGATGGGCCGCAAGGGGCTCACCGCCTTCCTGTCGGAGCCCCGATTCGAGGGGCTCCCCGCCGCGATCGAGACCCCGGGGCCGGACAAGCGCGGGCCCGACAAGCGCGAGGTGCAGGCCGCGAAGCGCCTGCGGAAGGCCGGACTCGAAGCCCGGCGGTCAGACGAGGGAGGTTGAGGCAACCGCGGTCGACGCGCGTGCAGTTGACGGCCATATCCGCCGTCAACTCATCAAGCGTCGGAGCTACTTGACGTGCACGCCCGAGATCGCGCGCGAGATGACCAGGCGCTGGATCTCCGAGGTGCCCTCGAAGATCGTGTAGATCTTGGCGTCGCGGTGCATCCGCTCGACCGGGAACTCGCGGGTATAGCCGTTGCCGCCGAGGATCTGGATCGCGCGCTCGGTCGCCCAGACCGCGACCTCGCCGGCCTTGAGCTTCGACATCGAGCCCTCGGCGTTCTCGAACGGCAGGCCGTTGCGGCCCATCCAGGCGGCTCGCCAGACGAGCAGGCGGGCGGCGTCGATCTCGAGCTTCATGTCGGCGAGGGCGAAGGCGATCGCCTGGTTCTCGATGATCGGGCGGCCGAACTGGACGCGCTCCTTCGAGTAGTCGAGCGCGTACTCGTAGGCGGCGCGGGCGATGCCGAGTGCCTGTGCCCCGACCGTCGGGCGGCTCGCCTCGAAGGTCTGCATCGCCGCCTGCGACTTCCCCTTCTTGCCCTCGCGCACCCGGGCCAGGCGCTCGTCGAGCTTCTCCTTTCCGCCCAGCAGGCAGGAGCCCGGGACGCGGCAGTCGTCGAGGTGGACGTCGGCGGTGTGCGACGCCCGCAGTCCGTGCTTCTTGACCTTCGCGCCCTGCTCGAGGCCCTTGGTGCCGGGCGGGACGATGAAGGCGGCGTGACCGCGGGAGCTCAGCTCGCGGTCGACGCTGGCGATCACGACGTGGACGTTGGCGATACCGCCGTTCGTCGCCCATGCCTTCTGACCGTTCAGGACCCACTCGTCCTTCGCCTCGTCGTACTTGGCGGTGGTGCGGATCGCCGAGACGTCCGAGCCGGCATCCGGCTCCGAGGAGCAGAAGGCGCCGACTTGCGGGTCCTCGGGGCTGCCGAAGCACTGTGGGATCCACTCCCCCATCTGCTCCGGCGTCCCCTGGCCGAAGATCGCGGCGACCGCCAGGGACGTGCCCATGATCGCCATCCCGATGCCGGCGTCGCCCCAGAAGAGCTCCTCGTTGGCGATCGGCAGCGTCAGGCCCGACTCGTCGGCCCAGAACTGGCCGAGCGCCTCGAAGCCATAGAGGCCGATCTTGGCGGCCTCCTGGATCACCGGCCAGGGAGTCTCCTCGCGCTCGTCCCACTCGGCCGCGGCGGGGCGGACCACCTGCTCGGCGAAGCCGTGGACCCAGTCGCGGATGTCCTCCTGGTCCTGGTTCAGTTTCATCGTGAACCCGGGCTCAGCGGCGACCCCATCCTCGCCGCCGGTGACCTCGGCGACCAGCTGCTCGGCGCTCTGCTCGGCGCCGGCCTCTACCTGCTCGGCGCTGGCCTCGACCGCCTCGGGGTCGTTCTGCGTCTGGATCTGGCTCTCGGTCA
>Ga0126309_10000066_pt1 | contig 34711 bp, 4 predicted proteins | sample Plot56_FD_92541 | JGI IMG/M metagenome (GOLD analysis project Ga0126309, IMG submission 92541) | Serpentine soil microbial communities from UC McLaughlin Reserve, CA, USA - Plot56 | ecosystem: Environmental > Terrestrial > Soil > Grasslands | place: USA: UC McLaughlin Reserve, Lake County...
CTGCAGGAGAGCCTCGATCTCGCGTCCGGCCCGCTGCTGAAGGCCGCTATGTTTACGCTCGGCCAGGGGCTCGCCGCCCGGCTGCTGCTGGTCGCCCATCACCTGGTGGTGGACGGGGTCTCGTGGCGGGTCCTGCTGGAGGATCTGGCGATCGCCGGCCGCCAGCTGGCGCGAGGCGAGGCGGTGGTGCTGCCGCCCAGGACCAGCTCCTTCAAGCGCTGGGCCGAGCGGCTGGTGGAGCATGCCCGGTCGGCCGCTCTGCTGCAGGAAGCCACCCTCTGGCAGGAGCGGTTGAGCCGGCCGGTGGCCCCGCTGCCTCTCGACTCCGCGGACGGCCGCAACGACGTCGCCTCGGCGCGCACGGAGGTGTGCTCGCTCGACGCCGAGGAGACCCGCGCCTTGTTGCAGGAGGTCCCCCCGGTCTATCGCACCCGCATCGACGAGCTGCTGCTCGCGGCCGTGGCGCAGGCCGTCGGCTCCTGGACCGGTCACCGCCGCGTGCTGCTCGACGTCGAGAACCATGGCCGGGAGGAGATCTTCGACGACCTCTCCCCGGCACGGACGGTGGGCTGGTTCACGGCGATTTTCCCCCTCCTGCTCGACCTGGAGGAAACGGTGTCGCCCGGGGAGGTCCTCAAGACGGTCAAGGAGCAGGTGCGGGCGGTGCCCGGCCGCGGTCTCGGCTACGGCGCGGCGCTTTACCTGGGCTCGGCAGAGGTCAAGGCGGCGCTCGGTGCGCCGGCGTGCGCCGAGATTCTGTTCAACTACCTGGGGCAGATCGACCAGGCTCTGCCCCAGGACGCGCCGTTCCGCTTGGGCGAGTCGGTGGGCCCGTCGCGCGAGAGCTCGCAACCACGGTCTCACCTGCTCGGCGTCGAGGCGAGCATCGTCGGCGGGCGTCTCCAGACGTCCTGGACCTACAGCGCCAACCGCCACGCGTCCGCGACGATCGCGGGGCTGGCCGAGGCCTGCCTGGCCGCGCTGCGCGGTCTCATCGCGCACTGCCGGAACGCACGGGCCGCAGGCTCCAGCTTTTTCACTCCCTCCGACTTCCCGCTGGCGGGTCTGGACCAGGCCACCCTGGACTCCATCCTGGCCTTGTCAGGCCAGCCGGTCGAGGATATTTACCCGGTGTCGCCGCCGCAGCACGGCCTGCTCTTCGATGTCCAGCTTCGGTCGGGGGCGGGGCTCTACATCCAGCAGATCGGCTGTGAGTTGCGCGGCGATCTCGATCCGTGGGCACTGCACAGTGCCTGGAAGCGGGTCGTGGAACGCCATTCGATCCTCCGGACGGGCTTCTTCTGGGACAGGCACGAAAGGCCGCTGCAAGTGGTCCGGCAGCGCGCCGCGGTCCCTTGGTCGTTCTGCGATCTGCGCCAGATCTCCGTGGATGCGCAACAGGGCGAGATCTTCGTCTATCTGGATCTGGACCGCCACCGCGGCTTCGACCTGTCGCGGCCGCCGCTCCTGCGCCTGACCCTGTTCCAGCTCGCGGACGATCTCTACCGGCTGGTCTGGAGCCATCACCATCTGCTGCTGGATGGATGGTCCTTGCCGCCGTTGCTGCGCGAGGTCTTCGCCCTCTACATGGCTGCCCGCCGCGGGCGTGAGGTGCATCTGTCGCCACCTCGCCCCTATCGCGACTACGTCGCCTGGCTCGGACGGCAGGATCTGGTGCAGGAAGAGGCCTTCTGGCGGCGACTTCTCAAGGGTTTCCGCTCTGCGACACCGCTGCCCTTTGCAGAGACTACGCGCGTCGCCGCCAAGGGCTCGTCCGGCTTCGGGCAGATCCTCGGCGAGATCGATGGCGCGCTCACGGCAGAGGTGGCGGAGGTGGCACGCCGACACCGGCTCACCCTCAACACCATTCTCCAGGGCGCCTGGGCACTGTTGCTTGCCCGCTATAGCGGGCATCGGGATATCGTCTTTGGTACCGTGACCTCTGGCCGGTCGGCCCCCGTGGCCGGGCTCGAAGAGATCCTCGGGGTGTTCATCAACACGCTGCCGGTGCGGGTCGAGGTGTCCGACGCCACCCCGTTGTCGGCTTGGCTGGAGATCTTGCAGGCGCAACAGGTCCAGACTCGCGAGCACGAGTATGCTCCGCTGGCCGAGATTCAGGGCTGGAGCGAGATGGAGGGCGGCCTGCCTCTGTTCCAGAGCCTGCTGGTGTTCGAGAACTTCCCCGTGGGAGACGCCTTGACGGAGGAGGCGCCGGAGGGTCTCGAGGTGGCCGGCCTGGAGGCACAGGAGCGGTCCGTCTTCCCGCTGACTCTCCTCGCGACGCCGGGCGACCGCCTGCATCTGAAGCTCATGTATGAGCGCGAGCGCCTCGACGGGCTCGCCGGCGCGCGGATCCTGCAGCACCTGGAAAGCGTCCTCCGGGCTCTGAGCTCCCGCGCCGACCGACTCCTCGCTGACCTGCCCCTGTTGAGCGCCGCCGAGCACCACCAGATAGCTCACGAGTGGAACGATACGGACCGCGAGCTGGTGCCGTACCGCCTGGTCCACGACTGGTTCGCAGATCAGGTGGCGCGCACCCCCGATGCCATCGCAGTCATCCTGGCTGGAGAGACTGCGACAGGGCCCGGTAGCCTGACCTACCGGGAGCTCGATCTGCGGTCCAACCAGCTGGCGCGCTACCTGGCGCGGCTCGGCGTAGGGACTGATGTGCCTGTGGCGATCGCCATGGAAAGGTCGCTCGAGATGATGGTGGGGCTGCTCGGCATCCTCAAGGTGGGCGGCGCCTACGTGCCGCTCGATCCGAGCTATCCGCGCGAACGCCTGAGCTTCATGCTGGAGGACGCGCTGGCGCGAGTGCCTGCTCCGGTGCTGCTGACGCAGGCGCATCTCGTCGAGCGCCTTCCCCGGCCGGAGTCTGGCGCGTTGCTCAGTCCGATCACGGTCATCCAGCTGGACACCGATTGGAGGGAGGTCGCGGCGGAGAGCCACCGTCCCCCAGTGGTGGACCACGATCCGGGTAGCCTGGCCTACGTTCTGTACACCTCGGGCTCGACGGGGCAGCCCAAGGGAGTGCTGATCTCGCACCTTGGATTGATAAACTATCTCGCCTGGGCGGCAGACGCTTACGAGATGGCGGCCGGCGAGGGGGCTCCGGTCCATTCGCCGCTCGCCTCCGACCTCACAGTGACCAGCCTGCTGCTGCCGCTTCTCTGCGGCCGCCGTGTCTGGCTCCTGCAGGAGGGGATGGCGGGCGAACGCCTGGTCGAGGCGCTGCGTCACGAACGGGGCTTCAGCGTGCTCAAGCTGACGCCGACGCACCTCCAGATCCTGGGCCAGAGCCTCGGCGGCGACGACCTGGCGGAGCGAGCCCGGTTCCTTGTCGTAGGGGGGGAGGCGCTTTTTGCCGAGAGCCTGGCACCCTGGCGGGAGAACGCTCCGGCGACGCGAATCATCAACGAGTACGGACCGACGGAGACCGTGGTCGGCTGCTGCTCCTACGAAGCGAATGCGGACGGCGAAGCGGCCGGGTCTGTCCCCATCGGACGCCCGATCGCCAACACGCGGCTCTACGTCCTTGACAGCCACCTGCTCCCGGTACCGGCCGGCGTCACCGGTGAGCTGTTCATCGGCGGTCGCGGAGTGGCGCGCGGCTATCTCGCGCAGCCCGATCTGACAGCTCTGCGTTTCATACCCGATCCCTGGGGTGCGGCGGGCGACCGGCTCTATCGTACGGGTGACCTCGTGCGCTCGCTGAGCGACGGCAAGCTCGAGTTCCTTGGCCGCAGCGATCAGCAGGTGAAGATCCGCGGCTACCGGATCGAGCTGGGGGAGATCGAGGCGGCGCTCTGCCGGCATCCGCTGATCGGCACGGCAGCAGTCGATCTGCACAACCCCGGATCCGACGCGAGCGCTCTGGTGGCGTACGTTGTTGCTCGCGAGCCGGGACAGATGCCCGAAGGGGTCGAGCTGCGCCGCTTCCTGGCCGAAAGCCTCCCCGAGTTCATGCTGCCGTCCACCTTCGTGACCCTGGCCGAGCTGCCGCTGACACCCAGCGGCAAGCTGGACCGCCGGGCCCTGCCCGAACCCGACAAGCCGCGGCGGGACGGGGCCGGGTATGTAGAGCCGCGCAGCGAGATCGAGCGCTCGATCAGTGAGCTCTGGCGGGAGTTGCTGCAGATCGAGCAGGTCGGTGTCCACGACAACTTCTTCGATCTGGGCGGGCACTCCTTGCTGGTGCTGCGCATGCGTGGCCTGGTGCGCCGCAAGCTCGGGCGGGATGTCGGTCTGATGGAGCTGATGAAGTATCCGACGATCGCGGCGCTGGCCTCTCACCTGGGCGGCCAGGATGAAGCGCAGCGAACCGAGGTTGAGCAGCGCGAGGGAGAGCACATTCAGCGGCTTCGGGAAGGTCGCGACCGCCTGCGTCGGCGCTCCGAGACAAGACGCGACTCATGAGGGAGAACCGGATGGAGAGAGGACTCACGGGACAGGAAATCGCTGTCATCGGTATGGCGGGGCGCTTCCCCGGAGCCAGCAATATCGAGCAGTTTTGGCAAAATATTTGCGATGGAGTGGAGTCCATTCATTTCTTCACCGATCAGGAATTGGAAGAGGCGGGTGTATCGCCTCAGCTCCGCAGCAGGTCCGATTACGTCAAAGCCTCCGGCTTCCTGGCCGACATTGATCTCTTTGACGCCGCTTTCTTCGGAATGCACCCGCGGGAGGCGGAAGTCACCGACCCCCAGCATCGCCTCTTTTTGGAGTGCGCCTGGGAAGCCCTCGAGGTTGCTGGCTACAACCCGCGCTCCTACACGGGAGCGGTGGGCGTGTTTGCTGGCGCGGATGCCAGCTTCTACGCCTTCAATGTGTTCTCGCATCCCGAGATCGTCGAGTCTCTGCCCGGAACGCAGTTGACCATCGCGCTGGACAAGGACTATCTGGCGACGCGGGTCTCTTACAAGCTGGGCCTGCGAGGACCGAGCCTTGCCGTACAATCCGCGTGTTCAACTTCATTGGTCAGCGTCCACCTGGCCTGTCAGGCGCTGCTCGCCGGCGAGTGTCACATGGCGCTTGCTGGCGGCGTGGCCGTTTCGGCTTCGCGGCCGGCCGGCTATCTTTATCATGAGGGCGGCATCCACTCTCCCGACGGGCACTGCCGTGCCTTCGATGCCCAGGCGCGCGGCACTGTCACGGGACGGGGGCTCGGAATCGTGGTTCTCAAGCGGCTCGATGAAGCCCAAGAGGACGGTGACAGGATCTATGCCGTGATCAAGGGGTCCGCTGTCAATAACGACGGCGACCTGAAGATCGGCTACACCGCGCCCAGCATCGAGGGGCAGGCGAGGGTGATCCGGGCTGCCTTGGAGGTGGCCGAGGTCGCGCCGGCGACCGTGGGATACGTGGAGGCGCACGGCACGGGAACGCCGCTGGGCGACCCGATCGAGATCTCCGCACTGACTCAGGCCTTCCGTACCGCGGCGCGGAGCCGTTGTGCCATCGGCTCGGTAAAAACTAATATCGGGCATCTCGACGCGGCGGCGGGCGTCGCTGGTCTGATCAAAACGGTCCTGGCGCTCGATCACAAGCTGCTCCCGCCCAGTCTGCACTTCAAGCAGCCCAATCCACAGATCGACTTCGACACAAGCCCGTTCTACGTCAACACGCGACTGACCACCTGGAAGACGGAGGGCACTCCGCGCCGCGCAGGCGTCAGTGCTTTCGGCATCGGTGGCACCAATGCCCATGTGGTACTGGAGGAGGCGCCGCCTCCCGAACCCTGCGAGCCGGCTCGCGGCGCGCAATTGCTGGTGCTGTCCGCCCGGAGTGGTCCGGCCCTGGAGCGGGCGACGGACAACCTGGTCGCTCATCTGGACGGCCATCCCGAACAGCCACTGGCTGACATCGCCTACACCCTGCAGGCCGGGCGTTGCGCCTTTGAGCACCGGCGTATCGTGGTCTGCCGGAGCCGCGAGGAGACGATGACGCTGCTCGCCTCGCGCGACGGCCAGAGAGTCTTCACCCGTCAACAGAAACAGCTCGGTGAGAGATCGCTGGCCTTCCTTTTCCCTGGTCAAGGGACGCAGCGCCCGGGAATGGTGCGCGAGCTCTATGCAAGCGAGCCGGTTGTAGCCCGCTGGATCGACCATTGCGCCGAGCTTCTCGCGCCACATCTTGGGCTCGATCTGCGCTCGGTGCTCGATCCTCCAGAGGACGGGATGGAGGAGGCTGCGCGGCGGCTCGCGGAGACCGATCTCGCCCAGCCGGCTCTGTTCGTTGTCGAGTACGCCCTGGCCCAGCTGTGGATGGAATGGGTGGGGGCTCCCGCAATCATGCTGGGCCATAGCCTCGGCGAGTACGTGACGGCGTGCCTGGCTGGGGTGTTCTCTTTGGAGGAGGCGCTGCGCCTGGTCGCCATGCGCGGACGCCTCATGCAGGGGTGCGCCCCCGGCGCGATGCTCGCCGTCGAGCTGAGTCCGGACGAGGTGGCGCCGCTGCTCGGCCCCGGGCTGTGCCTTGCGGCGGTCAACGGATCGCAACGCACGGTGCTTTCCGGAGACGAGGACGCAATCTCCGCGGCCGAGCAGGAGCTCGCCTCGGGTGGGGTTCAGCACCGCCGGCTGCGGACCTCCCGCGCCTTCCACTCGTCCCTGATGGACTCAATCCTGGGACCATTCGAGGCCGAGCTCCGGCGGATCCGGCTGCGACCGCCGCAACTGCGATATCTCTCCAATCTGACCGGGACGTTCATCCGGGGCGAAGAAGCGACCGATCCCGGCTACTGGGTCCGGCATCTGCGCCAGACCGTCCGCTTCGGCGACGGTCTGGCCACACTCTGGCAGGAGCCCAACCGCATCCTGCTCGAGGTCGGTCCCGGGGGAGCTCTCACGATGCTCGCGCGGCGCCATCCGGCGCGCCCCGACAAGGGCCTGGCGGTGGCCTCGCTCGATGCGCGGAACGACGGGGAGGCCGCCGCGCGTGCCGAGCCGGAGCTCCTGCTCACCGCGCTGGGCCGGCTCTGGCTCGCCGGGGCCGAGGTGCGCTGGAAGCACGTCCACGCCCCCGCTCGCCGGCGGCGGATTCCTCTGCCGACCTACCCCTTCGAGCGGCAACGCTATTGGCTCGAGCGCTCCTCCCGGTTCGATGTCAGCAGTGCTTCAGATCCATCCCCTGCGCTCACAGGCTCTCTGCCGGTCAGCGCGCCGCGGGCGGTGTCCACGGCTACCGACCATTCCCGCCCTGAGCTGGATACCCCTTATGAGCTGCCACGCAACGACGATGAGCGCACCGTGGCAGAGTGCTGGGAGCTGCTGCTGGGCATCGCACCGCTTGGTGCTCAAGATGATTTCTTTGAGCTGGGCGGTGACTCCCTGCTTGCCACTCACATGGTGGCGCGCCTGCGTGAGCATTTCCTGCTCGATCTCTCCCTGCGCGATCTCCTGGAGCGGCCGACGGTGGCGGGAGTTGCGATGGTGGTCGGCGAGATCCGCCGTAGCGGGGTCCAGAAGACAGCGGCCCCGCTCTTCCCGACCCTGGTTCCCGACCCGGAGCGTTGGTATGAGCCTTTCCCATTGACCGACGTGCAGCAGGCCTACTGGGTGGGCCGCTCTGGCCTCGTTGAGCTGGGCAATATCGCCACTCACGCTTACGAGGAGATCGACTGTGTCGGGCTGGATCTCGCGCGCTTGAACAACGCGCTTCGCCGGATCATCGAGCGCCAACCGATGTTGCGCGCCATCGTGTTGCCTGACGGACGACAGCAGGTCCTGTCGCAGGTACCTCCCTATTGCATCCAGGTGCTGGACCTCACGGCGATCACCCCCGAGCAGGCGGAGGGGGAGTTGGCGCACCTGCGAGAGCTCATGTCGCATCAGGTCCTCCCGAGCGACCGCTGGCCGCTGTTCCAGGTGCGCGCTTCGCTTCTGCGCGAGCGGCGAACACGTTTCCACTGGAGCTTTGATCTGCTGCTCGGCGACGCCTGGAGCTTCGTGCTCATGTTCACCGATCTGTTCCGGTTCTATCTCGATCCGGAGCTCGAGCTGCCGCCGTTGACCGTGTCGAAGCGCGACTATGTCCTCGCCGAGATCGAGCTACGGCAGGGTGAGCTTTACCAACGTTCGCTGGCTTATTGGCAGGGGCGCTTGGCGAGCCTGCCCCCCGCCCCGGAGCTACCGCTCGCCAAACGGCTCTCGGAAATCGTGCACCCCCGTTTCACGCGCCGCGTCTTCGGCCTTGAAGAGCCTTCCTGGACCCTTCTCAAGGCACGGGCCGCCCGGATCGGCGTGACGCCGTCCGGCTTCCTGCTGACGATCTTCGGCGAGGTGCTGGCGGTCTGGAGCAAAAACCCGTACTTCACCCTGAATCTGACGCTCTTCAACCGGCTGCCGCTGCATCCGCAGATCGATGAGCTGGTCGGCGATTTCACCTCTCTCCTGCTGCTCGAGGTGAATGCCTCCGGCGACGACACGTTCGAAGCGCGGGCGCAGCGGCTGCAGAGCAGGCTCTGGGAGGACCTGGACCACCGCTATGTCAGCGGCGTCCAGGTCATCCGCGAGCTGGCCCGGGCCCGCGGTGGCGCCGGCCAGGTGGCGATGCCATTCGTGTTCACCAGCATCCTGGGGCTGCGGCCCTCCGGGGGAATGGCCGATTGGCCGGCGATGGATATCGGCTCGGCCCTCAACGGCGAAGTCGTCTATAGCATCAGCCAGACTCCCCAGGTGCTGTTCGACTTCCAGGTCAACGAAGTCGAAGGTGCCCTGACCTGCAACTGGGACGTGGTGGATGAAGCGTTCCCCGATGGTCTGGTCGACGCCATGCTGGACGCCGCACGCCGCTTCCTCGCACGTCTGGCGGATGGCGAAGAGGCTTGGCGGTGCCCGGTACGCGGTCTGCTCCCCGCGGCGCAACTGGAGCTGCGGCAGGCGGTCAATGCCACCACTCGACCTCTGCCCCGGCAGACCCTCGATGGTCTGTTCGCCGGTCAGGCGGCACAGCGTCCGCAGCAGCCGGCCGTCCTGGCGCCCGATAAGACGTTGACATATGCCGAGCTCGACCGTTGGTCGGACCGCCTCGCCCGCCGCCTGCAACGGCTAGGTGCGCGCCCGAACCGCTTGGTCGCCGTGGTGTTGCCGAAGGGCTGGCGTCAGGTCGTGGCGGTGCTCGCCATCTCGCGATCGGGGGCGGCCTACCTGCCGATCGATCCGGCGTTGCCGGCCGAGCGGCTGCTGTACCTTCTGGCCGAGGGAGAGGTCGAGATCGCACTCTGTGATCGCTCGGTCGATACGGCGGTCGACTGGCCAGCCACGATCCGCCGGCTGTGGATCGAAGAGGAGGAGAAACCCGAGGAGAATGAGGCGGCGGAGCCTGTCGCTGCGGCGGCGCATGGTCCGGACGATCTGGCCTATGTGATCTTCACTTCCGGCTCCACCGGACAGCCCAAGGGGGTGATGATCGAGCATGCCGCGGCGGTCAACACCCTCCTCGAGATCAACGAGCGCTTCGCCGTGAGCGCGGGGGACCGCGTCCTCGCCCTGTCGTCCCTGAGCTTCGATCTCTCCGTCTACGACGTGTTCGGCCTGCTGGCCGCCGGAGGTGCGCTGGTCCTGCCCGAGCCCGAGGCGGCCCGCGAGCCCTCCCGTTGGCTGGATCTTATCGCGCAGCATCGGGTCACGCTCTGGAACACGGTTCCCGCTCTGCTGCAGATGCTCGTCGAGTATGTCGCGGATCGCCGCGGGCTGCTGGCCCCGTGCCTGCGCCTGGCGATGCTCTCCGGCGACTGGATTCCCCTGGGGCTGCCCGACCGCCTCAAGGCTCTGGTCGAGGGTGTCCTGGTCGTCAGCCTCGGGGGTGCGACCGAGGCGTCGATCTGGTCTATCGCGTACCCGATCGACCGGGTTGACCCTGCCTGGTCGAGCGTCCCCTATGGCCGTCCCCTGGCCAACCAGACCTGGGACGTGCTCGACCACCGGCTCGCCCCGCGGCCGGTGTGGGTGCCGGGAGACCTCTATATCGGCGGCAGGGGCCTGGCGCGTGGATACTGGCGCGACGAGGAGAAGACGCGGCTGCGCTTCCTCCTCGATCCGGCCTCCGGGCAGCGGCTCTACCGGACCGGCGACCTGGGGCGCTATCTGCCGGACGGCACCATCGAGTTCCTCGGACGCGAGGACCTGCAGGTCAAGATCCAGGGCCACCGCATCGAGCTGGGAGAGATCGAGGCCGCCCTCGAGCAGCATCCGGAGGTTCTTCAGGCCATCGTAGTCGTTCTGGGCAATCCCCGGGCGGAGCGCCGGCTGGCTGCCTGCGTCGTGGCCGCCGGCGGCTCGGCGGTGGAGGAGGAACTCGCCTCCTCACTGCGCCGCAAGCTCCCCGCCTACATGGTGCCCGCCGACTGGCTCTTCCTGGAGACCCTGCCTCTCACCGCCAACGGCAAGGTGGACCGTCAGGCTCTGGCCCGCCAGGCTGCGGATCGCCGGCCCGATGCGCGCGGTACCCACAGGAGGCCGCTCACGCCGGCCGAGGAGCTGCTGACCGGGATGTTCTGCGAGCTGCTCGGCCGCGAGCGCCTGGAGGTCGACGAGGATTTCTTTGGCGCCGGCGGCGATTCTCTGATAGCCACGCAGTTGGCTTCGCGCGTGCGTGAGGTCTTCGGCGTCGAGCTGCCGCTACGCCAGATCTTCCTCGCGCCGACCGTGGCGGATCTGGCCGCGGTGCTCCTCGGCCAAGCCTCTGGTGACGGCGCCTTGCCTGGCGGGCCGCCGCTCGTGCCCGTGGCGCGGGACTGGAAGCTGCCGCTGTCGTTCTCCCAGGAACGGTTGTGGATCTATGACCAGATGCAGCCGGAGAGCGCTGCCTACAACCTTCCCCGCGTCCTGCGGCTGAGCGGAGCGCTCCGCCTGGAGGTCCTGGCCCCCAGCTTCGAAGAGATCGTGCGCCGTCACGAGGTTTTGCGGACCACCTTCCCCGTGGGTGAGGGCGGCCGGCCCTGGCAGCGGATCTCCCCCGCGCCAGCTTTCGACCTGCCCGTCATCGATCTGCGGGGGCTCGGCGAAGCCGGGCGGCGATGCGAGGCCCGCCGCCTCCTGGAGGAGCTGTCTCGTCAGCCGTTCGATCTGGCGCGCGGGCCGCTGCTGCGCAGCCGCCTGCTGCGGCTGGACCACCAGGAGCACCTGCTCCACATCGCGGTGCACCACATCGTGTGCGATGCCTGGTCGCTGGGCATTCTGGGCCGGGAGCTCACGACGCTTTATCAGGTGTTCGCCGCGGGCGAGCCGTCGCCCCTCCCGGAGCTGCCGGTGCAATACGCTGACTTCGCCTGCTGGCAGCGGGAGCGCCTCTTCCACTTTTTGGAGCGGGACCTACTCTACTGGCGGGGTCAGCTCGCCGGGGCGCCGGAAGTTCTGGAGCTACCCACCGGCAGGCTCTTCTCAGCGGCGGAGGCGCTCGGCGGATCCCTCTCGTTCGCCCTCTCCCCGGAGCTGAGCGAGGCGCTGCGCGATCTGGCTGCGGAGCGCCGGACAACTCTCTTCATGGTGCTGCTCGCCGGCTTTGAATCGCTCCTCTCCCAGTACACGGCCCAGAGCGATCTGGTGGTGGGAGTCAGCGTTGCCAACCGGACCCGGATCGAGCTGGAGCCGCTCATCGGGTGCTTCGTGAACCAGTTGGCCTTGCGCACGGACCTGCGGCTGAGCCCGCGCTTCGCGGACCTGCTCGAGCAGGTCCGCGAAGTGACGCTGGGAGCCTACGCGCATCAGGATCTGCCGTTCGAGAAGGTGGTGGAGGACCTGTGTCCGGTGCGGCTGCCCGGCGTGCCACCTCTCTTCCAGGTGATGCTGGAGCTGCACAACGTGCCGGGCTCCACCGAGCAGGTGGCGGACCTGACCTTCGCGGCGGAAGAGGCCGCCACCGGCGTATCGCCGTTCGACCTGACCCTCTATCTGCAGGAGGCGGAGGACCATCTCGCGGGCAGCTTCCACTATCGCACCGATCGTTTCGACGCCGAGACCGTCGCGCGGCTGCAGCAGTCGTTCACGACTCTCCTCGAAACCGTGGCGAGAGATCCCGAGCAGAGTCTGGAGAGCCTCCTTGGCATGGCGCCGGAAACGGCCGAGGCTCTCCTCGGTGACTTCAATCTGCCTTTGTGAGCCAGGAGAAAAGGATGAGCCAGGTGAGCGTGCTGGAATGTTTTTGCGCGGTGGCCGGGAGGACTCCCGAGGGGATCGCCATGGCGATCCCCGACCGGCGGGTCACTTATCAGGAGCTCGAGGCCGCCTCGAACCGGCTGGCCCACCACCTCGTCTCCCGCGGCTGCGCCAAGGGATCTCTCGTGGCGGTTCTCGCAAGCGATACCGTGGAGATCGTCACCGCGCTCCTCGGCATCTGGAAGGCGGGAGGCGTCTACATTCCTCTCGAGCCCACGCTGCCGCTGCCGCGGCTGCAGGCGCTGTGGAGCCAGGCTCCCGCCGGTTGGGTCCTCGCCGAGCCCGCTTTCCTGGACGTGGCGCGGGAGCTGGCCGTCAGCGCGCCGGACGGCGCCACGATCGTCTGCGTCGACGAGGCCGCGCGCTTGGGCGAGAGCGGCCGGATCTTTGTGCCGGTGGGCGCGGACGATCTGAGCTACATCTTCTTCACCTCGGGCTCGACGGGAGTGCCGAAGGGGATCGCGGGCCGGCGCAAGGGGGTCGATCACTTCATCCAGTGGGAGAGCGAGCTGCTGGGCGCCTTCGAAGGCATCCGGGTAAGCCAGCTGACATCGCCGAGTTTTGACGCGTTCCTGCGCGACGTTTTCCTGCCGCTCACGAACGGTGGCACGATGTGCCTGCCGACGTCCCGGGAGGTGCTGTTCGATGGCGGCCAGCTGCTCGGCTGGCTCGACGAGATGGCGGTCCAGGTCATCCACTGCGTGCCCACCGTGTTCCGCCTGCTGCTCGGCCAGGGCCTGTCTCCGGGAAGCCTGCCGCACCTCCAGAACGTGCTTCTCTCCGGAGAGGCGTTGCTGCCTGGCGACGTCAAAGGTTGGCTGGCGGCTTTCGGCGAGCGTGTGCGGCTGATCAACCTCTACGGCCCCTCGGAGACGACGATGACGAAGCTCTTCCACGTCGTCGAGGCCGGAGATGCCCAGCGCCGCATCGTCCCAATCGGGAAGCCGATGCCCGGGGCGAAGGCGCTCGTCGTGGACGAGATGAACCGTCTCTGCCCGCCGGAGAAGGTTGGCGAGATCCTCCTGCGCACGCCGTACATGAGCCTGGGCTACTATCGACAACCTGAGCTGACGCAGGCGGTCTTCGTCCCCAATCCGTTCGGCAACGACCCCAACGACCTGGTGTACCGGACTGGCGATCTGGGCAGGATGCTGCCGGCCGGCGACTTCGAGTTCCTCGGCCGGAGAGACCTGCAGGTCAAGATCCGGGGGGTCCGGGTGGAGCTCGGGGAGATCGAGAGCCTGCTGCGCGGCCAGCCCGGAGTCACGGATGCCGCGGTCGTGGCCCGCCCCGGTCCCGACGGTAACCAGATCCTGTGCGCCTTCGTCGCCTCGCCGCGCGATCTCGCGGTCGATACGCTGCGCGCGGCGCTCCTGGAGCAGTTGCCCGAGTCCATGGTCCCGTCGACCTTCGCGGTGGTCGACGACCTGCCGCGGACTCTCTCCGGCAAGGTGGACCGCAGCGCGCTGGCGCGGCGTGCTCCCGAGACGCGGCCCTCCGCGGCGGACGGCGGCAAGCCGACGGCTCCGGTCGAGGAGCTCCTGTCCCAGATCTGGATGGAGGTGCTGGGGATCCGGCAGGTCGGCCTGCACGACAACTTCTTCGCCATCGGCGGCCATTCGGTGCTGGCAGCCCAGGTGATGGCGCGGGTGCGCTCGGCGTTCGCCGTGGAGGTGCCGCTGCGCGCCTTTTTCGAGGCGCAGACGCTGGTCGCGCTGGCGCGCCGGATCGAGGAGGCGATGCGCGGCGGCATGACGCCTCCGCCGCCGATCACCCGGTTGTCCCGCGAGGAGCCGCTGCCGCTCTCGTTCGCCCAGGAAAGGCTCTGGTTTCTCGACCAGCTCCTGCCGGGCAGCTCCGCGTACAACCTGAGTGAGACGTTGCAGATCAATGGTGTGCTCGACCTCGGTGCGCTGGCTCGCGCCTTCGCTGAGATCGTCCGCCGGCACGAGGTGCTGCGGACGAGCTTCGCCTCGGCGGCGGGCCAGCCGGTCCAGGTGATCGCGGCAGCCATGCCGGTGCCCATTCCGGTCCTCGATCTGGGCGCTCTGCCGCGGCAGATGGGCGAGAGCGCGGCGGCGCAGATCGGCCCGGCCCTGGCTGGCCGGCCGTTCGATCTGGAGCAGGCCCCGCTACTGCGGCCGGCCCTGCTGCGGCTTGCATGCGAGAAGCACCTGCTGCTGATCACCATGCATCACATCGTGAGCGACGCCGGATCGGTGGACCTGCTGGTGGGCGAGCTGGCGAGCCTCTATCGCGCCTTCCGCGCCGGCGAGCCCTCGCCGCTTCCGGAGCTCTCTGTCCACTATGCTGACTACGCCGCCTGGCAGCGCCGGTGGCTCCGGGATGAGGTTCTGGAAGAGCAGCTCGCCTACTGGCGGCAACAGCTCGCCGGCGCGCCGCCGAGCCTCGAGCTGCCCACCGACCGGCTGCGGCCCGCCGTGCCGAGCGGGCGGAGCGGGCACCTGCTCTGGTCCCTTCCCGCGACGGTATGCGAAGGCTTGCGGCAGCTCGGCCGCCAGCACGACGGCACGCTGTTCATGGGCCTGCTGGCGGTCTGGAGCACGCTGCTCTTCCGCCTCACCGGCCAGAGCGACGTCTGCATCGGGACGCCGATCTCGGGGCGGGACCACATGGAGACCGAGAAGCTGATCGGGTTCTTCGTGAACATGCTTGTGCTGCGGGTCCGCCTGACGGCGGACGCGAGCTTCCAGCAGGCTTTCGTCCATGCCCGGGAGGTGGCGCTCTCGGCCTATGGTCATCGCGATCTGCCGTTCAGCCGGCTGGTGGAGGCGCTGCAGCCGCAGCGCAATTTGCAGCTCACCCCCTTCTTCCAGGGCGTCCTGGTTCTGCACCGTGCGTCCCGCCAGTCCGTGGGCGTGTCGGAGCTCGCGTTGGAGAGCGCCGGCATGCCGGATCAGACAGCGCGGTTCGATCTGACACTTCGGGCGACCGAGAGCGACGATGGGTTCATCGCGAGCTTCGAGTATGCCGCCGATCTTTTCGACGCTCCGACTCTCCTGCGCTGGGCCCTGCATTTCGGAACGCTCCTGCGCGGTGCTCTGGCGGAGCCGGAGAGGAGCTTGGCCGAGCTGCCGCTGCTCTCGGAGGCACAGCGCCATCAGCTCCTCGCGGAGTGGAACGACACCGGGAGAACGGACATCCCGTCCGTCTGCATGCACGAGCTGATCGCGGCGCAGGCCGCGGCCACGCCCGACGCGCTTGCGGTGGTGTGCGAGGACCGACAGCTCACCTATGCCGAGCTCGACCGGCTCGCGAACCAGCTGGCGCACCGTCTGCGCCGGCTCGGGGTCAGGCTCGAGACCGTGGCAGGCATCCTGATCGAGCCCTCGATCGAGATGGTCGTGGCAATGCTGGCCGTCCACAAGGCGGGCGGAGGTTATCTGGGTCTCGACCTGGCCTTCCCCGGCGAGCGACTCGCCTTCCTGCTCGCCGACGCGCACGTGCCGCTGGTGGTCACCCGGGAGAGCCTGGCTGGGCGCCTGGCCGGCCTGGGGGTGGAGGTGGTGCGGATCGATGCGGACGGCGAGGGGCTCGGCGCGGAGAGCGAGACCGCGCCGGTCTCCGGCGCCACGCCGGACCACTTGGCGTACGTCATCTACACCTCGGGATCGACCGGCCAGCCCAAGGGGGTCGTAGGACAGCACGCCCAGCTCCTCGCCTATCTTCAGGGCATCCTGGAGCGCCTCGGTCCTCCGGCGGGCGCATCCTTCGCCCTGCAGCAGAGCCTTGCCGTGGACGCGCCGATCACCTATCTCTTCGCTTCCCTCTGCTACGGTGGCGTCCTGCACTTGGTCACCCCGGAGCGGCTGGGTGATCCCGAGGCGCTGGCGGATCTCTTCGGCCGCCGCCCCGTGGACTACCTGAAGATCGCGCCCTCCCACATAGCGGCCCTGATGGCGAGCGGCCACGGAAGGAGAATACTGCCCCGGCGCCTGCTACTCGTCGGGGGCGAGGCTTCCTCTTGGGACCGGGTGCGGATCCTCCACGCGGAGGCCCCGCACTGCACATTCCTCAATCATTACGGCCCGACCGAAACCACGGTCGGCGTGCTCACCTACCGAGCGGACGATGTGCCCTCCAACCCGCCCTCGAATACTCTGCCTCTTGGACGCCCGCTCGCGGGTGCGAGGGTCTACGTGCTCGACGCGCGCTCGGAGCCACTGCCGATCGGGGTGACCGGGGAGCTGTACATCGGCGGCGGGAGCCTGGCCAGAGGGTACCTCGGCCGTCCCGACCTGACCGCCGCACGTTTCGTGCCGGATCCGTTCGCCGGCCGGCCGGGGAGCCGCCTGTACCGGACGGGCGATCTGGCCCGGGCTCTGCCCGACAGCACGATCGAGTTCCTGGGCCGCGTCGACCACCAGGTCAAGGTGCGCGGCTTCCGTGTCGAGTTGGAGGAGGTCGAGATCGCTCTGACCCAGCATCCGGGCGTGGTCGCGGCGGTCGTGCTGGCCTGGCGGGACGCGGCCGAGACCAACCGCCTGATCGGCTATGTAGTGCCAGCCGGGGAGCCGGCACCGACCACCACCGAGCTGCGTCGCTTCCTCGGAGAGAAGCTGCCGGAGCACATGGTGCCCTCGGCCTTCGTCTTCCTGGAGCGCCTGCCGCGCACGCCGCAGGGAAAGGTCGACCGCCGGGCCCTGCCGGCGCCGGAGGGGGCGCGCCCGGAGCTGGAGGAGCGTTTCGCCGCGCCACACACGCCGGTCGAGGAGGTTCTCACCGGCATCTGGGCCGAGCTTCTCGGTCTCGAACGGGTCGGAGCGGCGGACCACTTTTTCGACCTGGGAGGCCACTCTCTGCTGGCGACCCGGATGGTGGCCGCGGTGCGCGCCGCCTGTGAGGTCGAGATCTCCGTACGCGATCTGTTCGAGGCGCCCACTCCAGGGGCCTTGGCGTTGCGGGTCGAACAGGCGCGCCGCAACGGGCGCGGCCTGAAGCTGCCGCCGATCGTGCCTGTGCCGCGGGACCGGGAGCTTCCACTGTCGCTCGATCAGCGCCGCCTCTGGTTTCTCGATCAACTGGAGCCGGGCAACCCATTTTACAACCGCTGCGACGCGGTGCTCTGCCGTGGGCCGCTCGACCTGACGGTCCTCGCGCAGTGTTTCGAGGAGCTGGTCCGGCGCCACGAGATCTTGCGGACGGTCTTCCCGGAGGTGGGGGGGCAGCCGGTCCAGGTGGTGACCCCGCCGGCGCCTCTGCCGCTCCCGCGGATCGACCTCGAGGGCCTGGCCAGCGACCGTCGCGAGGGGGAGACCCGGCGGCTGATCGCCGCGGAGCTGCGCGTCCCCTTCGATCTGGCGCGCGGTCCCCTGCTGCGGGTGCGCGTTTTCCGCCTCTCTCCGGAAGAGCACGTCATCGGGCTCTGCATGCACCACATCATCTGGGATGGCGGCTCGACCCCTGTCCTGGTACGCGATCTGGTGGCCCTGTACCGGGCCTTCGCTGCCGGCAAGCCCTCGCCGCTGGCGCCTCTGCCGGTGCAGTACGCCGACTTCGCCTGCTGGCAGCAGGAGCACTTCCAGGGGGAGTTGCTGGAGGAGCAGCTCGCCTATTGGCGCCAGCAGCTCGCCGGCATCCCTCCGCGGCTGGAGCTGATCACCGACCGCCCGCGTCCGTTGATTCAGAGCTTCCGCGGGAGCGACGTGCCGATCGACCTGCCGGCGGATCTGGTGGCGCAGCTGCGGGTGTTCTCCCGACGCCGCTCGGCCACCCTGTTCATGACCCTTCTCGCCGCCTTCGACGTGCTCCTGTCTGCGCGTTCGGGCAGCCCTGACATCGTGGTCTCGGTTCCAGCCGGCAACCGCGGCCGGCCCGAGCTCGAGCCGCTGGTCGGGTTTTTCGTCAACATGCTGGCTCTGCGCACCCGGCTGACGGGGGAGACCCATTTCGCCGATCTGGTGGAGCAGGTTCGCAAGACCTCCCTCGACGCCCTCGACCACATGCACGTGCCCTTCGACCGGGTGGTCAACACCCTGCGGCTGCCTCGGGATCTGGCGTACAACACCTTGACCCAGGTGTCGTTCGTGCTGGGGAGCGCGCCGTCGCAGGGCGATGAGGTGCCGGACCTGGTCTGGACGCGGATGGAGGTGGATAAGGGAACCGTGCAGTATGAGCTCAACTTGAGCCTGGGAGAGGTGGGTGGCGGTCTGTCGGGCGTCCTGGAGTACAGCACCGAGCTGTTTGACCGGAGCACCGCGGTCCGGATGGCGAAGGGGTTCGAGCTGATCTTGCGTACTGTGGTCGAGCGGCCGGACGTCCCGGTCCAAGAGCTGGAGGAGATGCTGGCGGAGGGCGCCAGGCAGGATCTCGTCGCGACCGGGCTGCGGCAGCTGCAGCGGGCGCGGCGCAGGTCCGCCGTGATGCCCGCCGCCGATTGACCGGGCGCCCGTCGCGCACCACCCAGGAGAGGTCATGCAGAGCGCTGACATACAGGGTTTCGAGCTATCACCGCAGCAACGGCATCTATGGAGGCTCGGGAGGGAGCTGGAGGGCGCGCCTTTGCGCGTGCAGGCGGCCTGGCAGCTCACAGGGCCGCTGGAGCGAGCCCGGCTCGCCGGCGCCTTGCACGGCGTGGTGGCGCGGTACGAGATCCTGCGCACCACTTTCTCCCAATTGCCGGGCTTGGCCCTGCCGCTGCAAGTGGTCGGCAGTGAGATTGCGCCCGCCGGCTTCCGGGAATTTGATCTCCGCCACCTACCGGGGGACGAGCAGGAGCGCGAGCTGACGCTTCTGCTGCGAGCGGCTCGTGTCATGCCCCTCGACCTGGGGCGCGGGCCTATGCTCGACGCCGTTCTGGTGGCTCTGGAGCCGTCGCGCCACCTTGTGCTGCTGACCCTGCCGGCGCTGTGCGCCGACCGCGAGAGCCTGGATCACCTGTGCCGCGAGCTCGCCCGCGGATATGGACAGGGAGGGGCGGCCTGGGAGGACGATCCGTTCCATCTCGCCGACATCGCCGCCTGGCAGGACGATCTGCTCGCTTCAGAGGCCGCGAGCGCCGGGAAGGTACATTGGCAGAAGCAGGACCTGTCCCTGCTCGGGCGCATGCCCTCGCCGCTCCCGGTGGCCATGGCGGGCCGGTCCGCCTTCCGTCCCGAGAGCGTTTCCGCGCAGATCGAGAGCGAGACTCTGGAGCGGCTGCGGGCGCTCGCGCCCGACCTGCCCCTCGATCTCTGTCTGCTCGCCGGCTGGCAGATCGCGCTGCAGCGCTTGAGCGGAGCCCCAAACCTGCTCGTCGGCGTCCGCTCCCCAGGGCGGAGCTATGCGGAGCTCGTGGAAGCTGTCGGACCCCTGGCGCGCTATCTGCCAATGCGTCTGGATCTCGACCCTGCGGGCAGCTTCCTCGTGTGTGCCCGGCAAGTGAAGGCGGCCTGGAGACGCAATCAGGGGCTCGAGGAATCGTTCAGCTGGGACCACCTCTCGCAGATCTTGGAAGCGGGCGCGGGCGAGCCGTTCTTCCCCTTTGGCTTCGACGGCTCGGCCGGCGAGGAGGCCGTGGAGGAGTGGAATGACGCGGGCCTCCACTGCGCGATCCACGCACGCTATTCCTGTATCGACCGGTTCGAACTCCACCTCTCGAGCCGCAGCAACCGCCGCGGCGTCTTCCTCGAGATCCAGTTTGACGCGACCCGCTTCGAGCCCTGGCAGGTGGGGCAGCTGCTGGAACGCTATCTGGCGCTCCTCGCAGGCGCCGCACGCAACCCGGAGGCCGCGGTCGCCTCTCTCCCCCTGGCCGGTCCGATCGAGCGCCACGGCTTGCTTTTCGAGGCCAACGACACGGTCACCGGATGGCCGGCCGAGGCGCGGCTCGAGGTCTTCTTCGAACAGATCGCGCAGCACTCCCCCGAAGCCGTCGCCGCCTCCTCCGAGGAGGGATCCGTCAGCTACGGGGAGCTCGATGCGCGAGCGAACCGGCTCGCGCACCACCTGCGTGCTCTCGGCTCCGGTCCTGAGACGCGGGTGGCGATCTGCCTGGATCGGTCGCTGGCCATGCTGACCGGCCTCTTGGGTATCCTCAAGGCGGGGGCGGCCTATATCCCCCTGGATCCGGAGTACCCGTTGCCCCGTCTCCAATTCATGCTGGAGGATGCCGGCGTCGCGGTCCTCCTAACCCACACGGCGTTCGCGGGGCGGTTGGCTCCCCATGCGGCGCGGTTGGTCTTGATGGACCGCGATGCGGAAGAGATCGCCGGGCATCCATCGGGTGCCCCGGACGGGCGCGGGGATGTCGACGGCACCGCCTACGTGATCTACACGTCGGGCTCGACGGGCCAGCCCAAGGGAGTGATGGTCAGTCATCGCGCGATCGGCAACCGACTGCAATGGATGCGTTACCACTTGGCTCTGGATGCCGGCGATCGTGTGCTGCAGAAGACGCCGATCAGCTTCGATGCCTCGATCTGGGAGCTTTTCTTGCCGCTCTGGAGCGGCGCGCGGCTGGTCCTGGCCAGGCCGGGAGGGCACGCCGATCCCGCCTACCTGGTGCGGTGCGTGCAGGAGGAAGGGATCACGGTTCTGCAACTCGTCCCCTCCATGCTCGACGCTTTTTTGCGCGAGACGGACGCTGCGGCATGCAGCGGCCTGCGGCGCCTCTTCTGCGGTGGCGAGGTGCTCTCCGCGGAGCTGCGTCGCAGGTGCCACGCGACGCTCGCCGCGGAGCTCGGGAATCTTTATGGTCCGACGGAGGCGGCAATCGACGCGACCAGCTGGCCCTGTGCCCGCGACGTCGAGGATTCGCGGGTCCCGATCGGACGCCCGCTCCCCAACGTCCAGGTCCATTTGGTCGACCGCTTCCTGGAGCCGGTGCCCTTCGGGATGGAGGGGGAGATTTTCATCGGCGGAGCCGGCCTGGCCATAGGCTATCGGCGCCGGCCGGATCTCACTGCCGAGCGCTTCCTGCCGGATCCGTGGAGCGCTCGGCCGGGCGCGCGGCTCTACCGCACCGGCGACCTGGGGCGCCGAAGGCCGGGAGGCGAGGTGGACTATCTGGGCCGCGCCGACCATCAGGTGAAGCTGCGAGGCTATCGCATCGAGCTGGAGGAGATCGAGCAGGCACTACTGCAACACGCTGCGATCCGCCAAGTGGTCGTGGACGTGCGCGAGGATGGAGCGGGGCGCAAACGCCTCGTGGCCTGGCTCGTACCCGCCGGTGGTGATCCGGCACCGGACGAGCTGCGCAGCTTCCTCGCCGAGCGCCTGCCGGACTACATGATCCCCGCCTCCTACGTAACCGTGGCGAGCCTGCCACGGCTGCCCAACGGCAAGCTGGACCGTCGTTCCCTGCCGAACCCGAAGACCATCGAGGCTCACAGCGGCACGGTCGCCGAGGCACCGCGCAGCCCGGTGGAGGCCCGTCTTACCACGATCTGGGGCGAGCTTCTCGGCCGTCCTCAGGTGGGAATCCACGACAATTTCTTCGAGCTCGGCGGAGACTCCATCCTCAGCATCCAGGTGGTGTCCAGAGCCCGGCAGCACGGAATCCACCTCACCTCCAGGCAGCTCTTCCTGCACCAGACCATCGCCGCCCTGGCAGCTGAGGCGACGAGCGCCGGCGGCAGCGTGTTGGAAGAGCAGGGGGAGGTGACCGGAGACGTCCCTCTGACTCCCATCCAGAGCCTGTTCTTCGAGCGCGATCTCGCCGATCCGCATCACTTCAACCAGTCTCTGCTGCTGGAAGTGGCCGAGCCTCTCGATCCGCTGCGGCTCGACCTGCTCGTCGCTGCCCTGATGCGGCACCACGACGCGCTGCGGCTGCGCTTTGAGCGCGGCGCGCAGGGATGGCGACAGATCGACGCCCCGCCGTCGGCAGAGGCGGTTGGATGCGCCTGGATCGATCTTTCGGCGCTGCCGGAAGGGGTACGGCGCGGCGCAATCGAGCGCGCCTGCTCGCAGGCCCAGGCCAGTCTGGACCTCGCCCGCGGACCGCTCGCCCGGATCATCTGCTTCGGTCTCGGCTCCAGCCAGCCAGCCCGGCTGCTGCTGGTGATCCATCACCTGGCGGTCGATGGTGTCTCCTGGCGGATCCTGCTGGAGGACCTGCAGGCAGGTCATGAGCAGCTGCGCAACGGCGAGCCTCTGCGGTTCCCGCCGAAGACGACGTCGTTCCAGCGCTGGGCCGGGCAGCTGACCGGGCACGCCCGCTCCGCCGCGCTATGCGCCGAGCTCGCGGACTGGCTGAGCGCGCTTGAAGGGCCGGTGGAGCCGCTGCCCGTGGACTTCCCAGAGGGCCTGTCCGCGGCGACCGGTGCCACTCTGGAAGCACACGAGGAAACCCTGACCTCGGAGGAGACCCGCCGCCTGCTGGAGGAGGTCCCCCGCGTCTATCGGACGGAGATCAACGATGTGCTGCTGGCGGCGCTGGCCGCGGCCTTCGGACAGTGGACCGGCGTGCCACGCGTCCTGGTGGATCTCGAAGGCCACGGGCGAGAGCCCCTGTTCGACGATGTCGACGTGTCGCGGACGATCGGCTGGTTCACCACGGTCTTCCCGGTGCGGCTCGATCTCTCCAGCGCGCGGGGGCCGGAGGAGGAGCTGAAGAAGACCAAGGAGCGGCTGCGCGCGGTGCCGAACCACGGCATCGGCTATGGCCTCCTGCGCTTCCTGAGCGGCGAGCCCGAGATCGCGCGGCAGCTGCGCGAGCTGCCGCGGCCGGAGGTCAGCTTCAACTACCTCGGCCGCTTCGATCAGGTCCTGCCGGAGGCCTCTCCCTATCGGTTGGCCGCGGAGTCGGGCGGCGCAGAGAGGAGCGCGCGGCAGGCGGTACGCCATCTCCTCGACGTGACCGGACTGGTGGCCGGCGGCCAGCTGCACATGCGCTGGACCTACAGCCGCAAGGCCTTCCGGGGCGTCACGGTCGAACAGCGGGCACGCGACTTCAGCTCGGCCCTGCGTCGTCTGATCGAGCACTGCCGATCCCCGCACGCCGGTACCGTCAGGGTGGAGGATTTTCCTCTGGCGCGGCTCGATCAGGAGACCCTGGAGCGGCTGGTGGCCGGCTCGCCGGCCATCGAGGACATCTACCCGCTGGCGCCGCTGCAGCAGGGCCTGCTCGCCCACGCCGTGCGCCGGCCCGGTGGACGGGACGCCTATTTCCGGCAGCTCAGCCTCGAGGTGGAGGGGGAGATCGATCTCCAGGCCTTTTCTCTCGCTTGGCAGCGGGTGATCGAGCGCCATTCCATCCTGCGCACGCGGTTCCATTGGCAAGGCCTCGAGGAGCCCCTGCAGGTCGTCGAACGCGAGGTGAGCCTGCCGCTGCGGCTCGAAGACTGGCGGCAGCTCTCGCCCACCGAGCAGGAGGCGAGATGGAAGGCCCTGCTCGCCGAAGAGCAGGAGCGCGGCTTCGCGCTCGATGAAGCTCCTCTCCTGCGCCTCGTCCTCATCTCTCGCGGCGAGCGCCGGAGCTACTTCCTCTGGAGCTATCACCACCTGCTGCTCGACGGCTGGTCGGTGCCCGTGCTGTGGCTGGAGCTGGAGGCTGTGTATGCGGCCTGCCGTGCGGGGATGGAGCCCGAGCTGCCGGCGGCGGGCCGTTATCGCGACTACATCGCCTGGGTCATGCAGCAGGACCTGGCGGCGGCGGAGAGGTTCTGGCGTGCCTACCTGAACGGCTTCACCGACCCTACCCCGCTGCCCTGCGACCGCCTCCCCGGGGACCGCCGGGGTGCGCCCCGTGCTGACGAAGGCGAGCTCCATCTCGTTCTGTCGGCGGCCACGACGGATCTGCTGCAGTCGGTGGGCCGGCGCCACCACGTCACGCTGAACACGCTCGTCCAGGGCGCCTGGGCGTTGCTCCTCGCCCACGGCAGCGGCGAGCGCGACGTGACCTTCGGCATCGTGTCATCGGGGCGGCCGGCGGACCTCCCCGGCATTGAGACCATGATGGGACTCTTCGTCAACACGCTGCCCCTGCGGATCGGAGTGCGCGACGAGGCGCCGCTGATCGAGTGGTTGCGGGAGCTGCAGGCGAACCAGGCCGAGGTGCGCGAGCTCGAGTACACGCCGCTTGCACAGGTACGTCGGTGGAGCGGAGCAGAGAGCGGGAAGCCGCTGTTCGAGAGCATTCTCGCCTTCGAGAACTACCCCGTGGCCCGCGCGGCGGCAGGGGAGGCGGGAGCGGAGGAGGGCTGGGTCTTGCACGAGGTCCGTTGGCGCGAGAGGACCGAGTACCCTTTGACCCTCATCGTCGGTCCGGGGTCCCAGCTCGTTTTGAAGCTCCTCTACGACCCGGAGCGCTTCACGGCCGCCGCCATCGAGCGCCTGAAGCTCCAGCTGGGGACGCTTCTCGCGGAGTGCGCCACGGCGCCGGAGCGCCCGCTCGCCGCTCTCTCGCTGCTCGGCGAAGCGGAGCGGCAGCAACTCTGCCTGGAGTGGAACGACACGGCACGCGCCTTCAAGCAAGACCATTCCCTCACCGCGCTGTTCGAGCGCCAAGTGGATCTTGCGCCGCAGGCCCTGGCGGTGGTGTGCGGAGAGGAGCGGCTGAGCTACGGAGATCTGGAGCGGCGGTCCAATCAGCTGGCCCACCTGCTGCGCGCGACAGGCCTGCGCCACGGTGAGCTGGTGGCGGTCCATCTCTCGCGCGGCCCCCAGGCCATCGTGGCCCTCCTCGCCATCCACAAGGCCGGCGGCGCCTATGTCCCCTTGGATCGCAACTTCCCGCCGGCACGCCTGCGGTGGATCCTCGCGACGACGGGCATCCGCTGTCTGGTCACGCAGGCGGAACGCCTGGAGCCGCTGCGTGAGGTCCTGGACGACCTGCCGGCCCTGCGGCATGTCGTATGCGTCGAGCCGGAGCATGGCGCCGCGGACGCAAGCCCGGGCGCCGCGCGCGGTGCCGCCTGGGAGCTGTGGACGGAGAGCCGGCTCCGCGTCCTCCCGGCGGAGCGGCTGGGGAGCACGGCGGGAGCCGACGACGTCGCGTACATCATCTTCACGTCGGGCTCGACCGGCACTCCCAAAGGGGTGATGGTTCGTCACCGTCCGGTGATCAATCTCATCGAGTGGGTCAACCGCGAGCTCCGGATCGCCGCCACGGACCGGGTGCTGTTCACCTCCTCGCTGTCGTTCGACCTCTCGGTCTACGACATCTTCGGCTTTTTGGCGGCCGGCGGCACCATTCATGTCGCCACCGAATCCGACCTGCGCGACCCTGAGCGGCTGGTCGCCCTACTGACCAGGGAGCCGGTCACCTTCTGGGACTCGGCTCCCGCGCTCCTGCAGCAGCTGGTGCCCTTCCTGCCCACAGTGCCGGACGGTCGCAGCCGGTTGCGCCTCGTCTTCCTGAGTGGCGACTGGATCCCGCTCAGACTGCCAGATGCTGTGCGCGGTGCCTTCCCCGGGGCACACGTCGTCAGCCTCGGCGGTGCGACCGAGGCCACGGTGTGGTCGAACTTCTACCCGGTCGGCGAGGTTGACCCGCGATGGGTCAGCATCCCTTACGGCCGGCCCATCCAGAACGCCAGGTATCACGTGCTCGACGTCCGGCTCTCTCCCTGTCCGATCGGCGTTGCCGGCGACCTCTACATCGGCGGCGATTGCCTGGCCGCGGGGTATGCTGGCGAGCCGACGCTCTCCGCCGAGAAGTTCATCCCTGACCCCTTCGGCTGGGAGCCGGGGAACCGCCTGTACCGGACCGGCGACCGGGCGCGCTCCTGGCCGGACGGTAAACTGGAGTTCCTCGGCCGGGTCGATCACCAGGTCAAGCTCCGCGGTTTCCGCATCGAACTCGGAGAGATCGAAGCCCAGCTTCTCGGGCATCCGGCGGTGCAGGCCGCGGTGGCCGTGGTGCGCGAGGATCAGCCCGGCGTGCGGCGCCTTGTGGCCTACGTGGTGCGGCGCCGCGAGACGGCGCCGCCGGGCGTCACCGAGCTCCGTGATCTGCTCGCCGCGCGGCTGCAGGATTACATGGTGCCCGCCGCCTTCGTGACGCTGGCGACCCTGCCGGTGACGGCCAACGGTAAATTGGACCGCCGGGCGCTGCCTCCGCCCGAGGCGGATCGGCCGGAGCTGCGCACCTCCTACGTGGCGCCGCGCAATCCCCGGGAGAGCGTGCTGGCCGGGATCTGGAGCGATCTCCTCGACGTCGAGCAGGTCGGCATCCACGATCATTTCCTCGAGCTCGGGGGAGATTCGATCCTCGCCCTCCAAGTGGTCTCTAGGGCTCAGCGCACAGGGTTGCGGATCACTCCTGGCCAGCTTTACGAGTATCCAACGATCGCTGAGCTGGCGCCGCTGGCCACAATGGAAGACCAGGTCGTGGCGGAGCAGGGGCCGGTCAGCGGCGAGGTTCCGCTGACTCCCGTGCAGCACTGGTTCTTTTCGTCCGAGCCGGTTGACCCTCATCACTTCAATCAGGCATTGATGCTGCGCGTCGCGCGCCCTCTGTCTCCGGGGCCTCTCGCCGCCGCCGTCGGTGAGCTCGTCGCGCATCACGACGCCCTGCGGCTGCGCTACCGCCGTGAGGTTGACGGATGGAGGCAACGGATCGCACCCTCGGATGGCGCCGCGCCGGTGATCTTCGTCGACTTTGCCGGACTGCCCACGCCGGCCATGCGGCCAGCCCTCGAGTCCGCCGCCGCCGCCCTCCAGGCCAGCCTCGACCTCGCCTCCGGACCACTTCTGCGGGTCGCTCTGTTCGGCCTCGGGCCGGCGGAGCCTTCGCGGTTGCTGCTCACCGTCCACCACCTGGCGATCGACGGCGTGTCCTGGCGGATTCTGCTCGACGATCTGGCGACCCTCTACGAAGGGCTGGAGACCGGGACTGGCGCCGTGCTGCCGGCCAAAACCAGCTCCTTCAAGCAGTGGGCGGAGCGTCTGGCCGCGGCGGCCGACTCCCCGGTGCTCCACCAGGAGGCGGCGTACTGGTTGTCACCCGCCCATCGGCAGGCCTCCCGGTTGCCGGTCGACCTCCCGGGCGGCCGCAACACGGTGAGCGCTCTGCGCAGATTCCAGGTATCGCTGTCGGCGCCGGAGACGCGCGCTCTCCTGCGGGAGGTGCCGGCGGTCTACCGAACGGAGATCCAGGACCTGCTCCTCGGCGCCCTGGCACAAGCCTTCTCTGCTTGGACTGGCGAGCGCACGCTGCGGGTGGACCTGGAGGCCCATGGCCGCGATGCTGCCGTTGCCGCCGACCTGGATGTGTCGCGCACAGTGGGGTGGCTCACCGTCATCTTTCCGCTGCTCATCGATCTCTCCAAAGCCGAAAATCCGGGGGAGGTGATCCGGTCGATCAAGGAGCAAGTGCGCTCCGTTCCCGGCCGAGGCCTTGCCTACGGGCTGCTGCGCTACATGGGAGGAGGGCCCCTTGCCGAGCGTCTGCGCGAGGTCCCCGAGGCGGAGGTGAGCTTCAACTATCTGGGCCGGATCGACCAGGCCCTATCGGCGGCATCGCCTTTCAGCTCCGCCGAGGAATCGACGGGGCCGTCGTCGAGCCGCCGGCAGGCGCGCCGCTGGCTGCTGCAGATCGAAGCCGCGGCGGTAGGAGAGGAGCTGCGCCTGACCTGGAGCTATAGCGCCGGCCTCCACCAGGCCGCGACGATCGAGCATCTGGCCGATCGTTTCCTCACCTCCCTTTCGGCGCTCATCCGTCACTGCCAGTCGCCAGAGGCCGGTGGGTTCACCCCCTCCGACTTCCCGCTGGCCCGGCTCGACGCCGATCGGGTGGGCCGCATCGAGGCCGTGCTCGCCGCCGCGACCGGCCGGCCGGCGCCGCGGGCGGTCCGGGATGTCGAGGACCTCTATCCGCTCTCGCCCTTGCAGGAAAGCATGCTGTTGCACACCGTGACCCTGCCCGCGTCGCAAGTGAGCCGCGAGCAGTGGGCCGGCGAGCTGCGCGGGCCGCTGGACGTCGCGGCCTTCGAGCTCGCCTGGCGGCAGGTGATCGAACGCCATCCGAGCCTGCGCACCGCCTTCCTCTTTGCGGGCCTCGAGGAGCCGCTGCAGGTGGTCTACCGGAGCATCCGGCCGTCGCTCGAGCCGCAGGACTGGCGCGATGCCGCGGGAGATCTCGCGAGGCGCCTGGACGAGCTGTTAGCCGCCGATCGCGAGCAGGGCTTCGATCTGACCTCTCCCCCCTTGATGCGCTTCCACCTCTGCCGGACCGGCGAGGAGTCCTGGCAGTTCGTCTGGAGCCATCATCATCTGGTTCTCGATGGTTGGAGCCGGAGCCTGGTGCTGAACGAGGTGGTGAGGCTCTATGAGGGCTCGCGACGGGGCGAGCCGTTCGAGCTGCCTGCCGCCCCCCCTTTCCGGCACTACATCGTCTGGCTGCAGCGTCAGGACCCGGCGGCCGACGAAGCCTTCTGGCGCCAGTCCTTCGCGGGGTGTACCGGTCCGACTCCCCTTGTCTTCGACCGGCCGGACCTCGGCCGGGATGAGCTCTCCGGCTCAGGTCTCAGCCGGATCGATTTGTCCGAGCCGGAGACCACGGAGCTCGAGACCTTCGCCCGCCGGCGCCAGATCACCGTGAGCACTCTGGTGCAGGCGGCCTGGGCTCTGTTGCTTGCCCGCTACACCGACCGAGAGGAGGCGATCTTCGGTGCCACGGTCTCCGGCCGGCCAGCGGATCTGACCGGAGCCGAGGCGATCATCGGCATGCTGATTAACAACCTCCCTGCGCGGGTCCGGGTGCCCGGAGGAACCCAGGTCGGGGACTGGCTGGGCGAGGTCCAGCAGCTCCTGCAGGAGCTGCGGCGGCACGAGCACAACGCGCCGGCGCAGATCCAGGAGTGGAGTGGCCTGCCGTGGGGACAGCGCCTGTTCGAGACCCTGGTGGTGTTCCAGAACTACCCGGGGGCCGGGGCCGCAGGCGAGGGGCCCGAGCCCGAGCTGGAGGTCCGGTCCGGTTTCAGCACTCTGGAGACCGGCTACCCGGTGACCCTGGTGGCGAGCCCCGGCCCGCGACTCGGCCTGGAAGTCTCTTACCTGCGGCGGCGTTTTGCGGCTAGCGCGGTCGCCAGGATGCTTTCCCATCTAGAGGTCCTGCTGCGTGGCCTTGCGGCCGGGCCGGAACGGCGCCTCGATGACCTGTTGCTGCTCGAGGCGGCGGAGATCCGGCAGATGGCGGCGGATGGGGCTTCCGCGTCGCTGCCTGCCACACGAACCCCGTATGTGCCGCCACGGGACACTGTGGAGCTCGAGCTCGTCCATCTCTGGGAGGAACTTTTCGAACGCCGCCCGCTCGGCATCCGCGACAGATTTTTCGAGCTCGGTGGACACTCTGTGCTGGCCGTCCGCCTGATGGCGCGGCTGCGCAGCCGGTTTGGCACCGACCTGCCCCTTGCCACCCTGTTCACCGAGGGGACGGTCGAGCATTTAGCTCGGGTGCTGCGCAACCATCAAGAATCTTTCCCTTGGTCTCCTCTGGTCACCATTCAGCCGGGGGAATCCGCCAGGCCGCTGTTCTGCATCCATCCTGCGGCCGGCAGCGTCCTCCAATACCGCGACTTGGCAGCGGGCCTGGGTCGTGACCGGCCTATCTATGGTTTGCAGCCGCTGGGCGAGCGTCGCGACCAGCAGCCACTCTCCCGGGTGGAGGACATGGCGGCCTTTTATCTGAAGGCGATACGGCAGGTGCAGCCGCGCGGACCCTATCTGCTGGCAGGCTGGTCTTTTGGCGGCTACGTGGCGTTCGAAATGGCGCGGCAGCTGGTAGATGCGGGGGAGCAGGTCGATCTGTTGGCGATGCTGGACACGGGGATCTGGCCGCGCGGCGCAGAGCCCGATGACTCAGAGCATCTCCGAGCCTTCGTGACGAACCACATGCCCGAGGTGCTGCCGGCCTTCCCGCAGCAGGCGGGGCTCGAGGAGCAGATCCGCTACCTGGCAGAGGAGGCGAAGCGAATTGGTACGTTGCCGTCCGACGTGGGGTCCGAGGATGTGCGCTGCTATTTTAATCTTTACATGACTAACGTTCGTGCTGCGCACTGGTATACTCCAGCCGCCTATTCCGGGAGGGTTACCGTTTTTCGTGCCCTGGAGGGCGAGCCCCATCCCGATCCTGAATATGGTTGGGGGCTGTTAGCACTCGAAGGTGTCGATATCATTCCTGTTCCCGGCAGCCATGCGACCCTGCTCTCGCCGCCCCATGTGGCGGTGTTGGCCGAGTCGCTGCGGGGTTGCCTGGAGCGAGTGGAAAAGATATCGCCAGCGCGCTTGCGATCTGTCGGCGGCGAGCTGAGCTACGGTCTGGCCCCTGAGGCCTGAAGGAGGAGATGACGGCATGACAGTGCAAGACCTCCGCTACGCGGTGCGTTCTCTACGCAAGAACCCGGGCTTTTCCCTGGTGGTGATCCTCACCCTTGCCATCGCTCTTGGCACCACTTTGACCATGCTCAGCCTGGTCGATACGGTGCTGCTGCGCCCGTTGCCTTTCTCCGAACCGGATCGCTTGGTGGCGCTTTGGGACTCGAACCCGCAGGAGGGTATCGAGAAGCTCCGGGTTACAGGCGGCAACTTCCTGCAGTGGCAGGCCCGCGCCAAATCCTTTGACAGAATGGCCCTGTTCCGCTTCGTGACCTTTACCCTGACCGGTGCCGGGGAGCCGGTGCAGCTCGTCGGGTCGTCGGTCACGGCGGACTTCTTCCCCCTGCTCGGCGTCGAGCCGATCCTTGGACGAGCCTTCCAGCAGGAGGACTTCCAGCCTGGGGCGCCTCCCGTCGTGCTTCTCAGCCATGCGCTATGGAGTGGGCATCTGGGCTCCGATCCCGCCATCCTGGGCCGCACCCTGCGCTTTAACGGAAAACCGTTCACCGTCACTGGCGTTTTGCCCCGGCAGATCCTGCCGCAGAGGGCTCTCCCCGCAGGCCGCCTCGAGGTCGGCTCGGCGGACAGTTACTTCTGGATTCCTCTGCCGGAGGTGTCGCCCAAACGCAACAGCCATCTCTTCGGCGTGCTGGCGCGCCTGCGGCCCGGAATGACGTTGCGGCAGGCCCATTCTGAGATGCAGACGATCTCCCATGCTCTGGAGAGCGAGTTCCCGGATACGAATACCGGTTATGGCGTCACGATCGTGCCGCTCATCGAGGAGGCAGTGGGCGACATCGAGGCGTCTCTCTGGGTGCTGTTCGGCGCCGTTATCATGCTCCTGGTCATCGCCTATGTGAACATCATCAACCTGCTGCTGGTCCGCACCGACGCGCGCGCCAAGGAGCTGGCTGTGCGGTCGGCACTGGGCGCCGGGAGGGTGCAGGTCTGGCGTAGCCTGGTGACCGAGGGGCTGCTCCTGGCGGCGGCGGGCACGATCGGCGGAGGCCTTATAACCTTCTGGATTTTGCGAATCCTTCCCGCGATCAGCCCTGAGGGCGTGCCGCGACTCGATGAGGCGGCCCTGAGCACGAGAATCGGGATGGTTGCCCTGATCCTCTGCTTGGCCAGCGCCGCAGTCTTCGCGCTGGTGCCGGCGCTCCGGCTACCACGAGGAGGTGAGGTTCAGAAGGTCTTGCGCAGCGCCGGCCGGTCGGTGGGGGTGACGGCGGGAAGCCTCCATTTCCGCCGCCTCCTGACCGCCGCCGAGATGGCACTGGCGGTCACCCTGGTCATCGGCTCTGCCTTGCTGGTCAAGACTCTGCAGCGCCTGCAAGGAGTCGACCCCGGCTTTACCGCGCGCCGGGTCCTCAGCCTGGAGCTGCAGCATCGGGAGGAACGCTATCCCAGGCTCCAGGATCTGACGGGATTCTATGCCGAGCTCTTTCGCCAGATCGGCTCCCTACCCGGAGTGGTCTCGACGGCGGGGACGTACGATCCGCCCCTCACTTCCTCCTGGTCTCAGAGCTTCGATATCGAGGGAGGTCCCGAGGCGCCAGCGGGAGTCGACCGGGCGGCGCTCTATCGCACCGTCACTCCGAGCTACTTCGAGACCCTTGGAGCTCGTCTCGTCGACGGCCGCGTCTTCCGTGAGGACGACGACACCCTTCATGCAGGGGCGGCGATCGTCAACGAGGCTTTCGTTCGGACCTATTTCCCCGGCCAAAACCCCCTAGGCCGGCGGCTGTTCGTCCCCAATACGGAGCCGACCTGGGGCGATGAGGTCCCCTCCAGCTTCACCATTGTCGGTGTGGTGGGAGACGAGAAGCTCTCCGGCCTGGAGGCGGAAGCCGAGCCTGCCTTCTATCTTCCCTTCCGCCAGACGCCGCATCTCAAGATGACGATCCTGGTCCGCACCACGCGGAGCGATCCGCTCGCGCTGTTGCCGGAAGTCCGGAAGAGGCTGCGCGCGCTCGACCCCGAGCTCCCCATTGCCCACGCGGCGACCTTCGAGCAGATCGCTGGGCAGGCGGTCGCCCGGCCCCGCTTCAATACCTGGGTCCTGACCACGTTTTCGCTCTGCTCGCTGCTCCTGGCGATCGTCGGGCTGTGGGGCGTCCTCAGCCTGAGCGCCCGGCAACGCACCCATGAGATCGGCATCCGCATGGCCGTCGGCGCGAGCCGCGCCAGCGTCTTCGGGCTGATGATCCGGCACGGGCTCACACCGGCTCTCGCCGGGATCATCGGAGGGGTCGTCGGCGCGATCGCCCTCAGCGGGCTCCTCCGAGGCTTGCTGTTCGGCGTCAGCCCCACCGATCCCGCGACCTACGTGCTGGTCACGGCCCTCCTTCTGCTGGTTTCGCTGTTGGCCTGCTGTGCTCCGGCCCGCCGCGCCTCGGCGACGGATCCGATGGAGGTCCTGCGTGCGGAATGAATTCGCTGTCGGGCAACGCGGCGTCCTGTGGTTGCGGGCGTGCGGCGTCCTCTTTCTGCTGGCATTGGCGCTCACTGGAGAGGCGGAGATGCCCCTGCGCCAAGCCGAGGGTTTCAATCGAGGGGATCCAAAGACGATCGCGGACGAGGCCATGGGGGGAGAAGCTGGACCGTTCTACCCTTCGGCGCTCCACACGCGTAACGGGAGCCTGCTGCCGGCGAGCGCTGTCGCCGAGTCGCAGAGCTGCGGCCGCTCCGGCTGTCATCCCGAGGAGGTCGCGGAGTGGTCGGCCTCGCCCCATCGCTTCTCCGGCCTGGATAATCCCTGGTACCGGCGGACCTATGAGGAGATGCGGCGCACCCGGGGCGCGGTTCCAGCGCGCTGGTGCGGCGGCTGCCACACGCCGGCCCTGCTCGCCTCCGGTGGGATGGACCTGCCTCCGGAGAAAGTCGCCGGCGCTCCGGCCGCGACGGCCGGGGTGTCCTGCACCGTCTGCCATGCGGCGCGGGTCCGGAGCACTCGCGGGCAGGCCGACATGGAGCTCGACCTCCCGGACATGTACTCCATGGCGACCAGCCCGAACGCCCTCACCAGGATGGTGCACGACCTGCTGGTGCGCATCAAGCCGGAGCCCCATCGCCGGGCCTTCTCTCGCTATCTCGTGGACGGCTCCTCCTCCGAGCTCTGCGCGGCCTGCCACAAGGCCATCATGGGTGAGCCGGTCGGCGGCAAGCGCGAGCAGGTCGTCGTGAACGACTACGATCCCTGGCAGGCGACCAGCGCCTCGGGCCAGAGCATGACGCAGTCGATCTACTTCCCACCGCCCAAGAGCTGCGTCGACTGCCACATGGCGGGAGATGAGCCCGGCCGCCGCCGCTCGCACCGGTTCGCCGCCGCCAATACGGCGCTGCCAGTGCTTCACGGCGACCGGAAACAGCTCGCGGCAGTCACCGAGTTCCTGCAGGCCGGCCGGGTCACTCTGGACATCTTCGCGATGACGAAGGGGCGGCCGGTCGACACCCCTGCACCCAACGGGCCGGAAGAGATCTACGCGCCGATCGATCGAGTGCCGGCAACCTTGCGGCGCGGCGAATCGACCCGCTTCGACGTGGTGATCCGCACGCGCGGCGTCGGCCATCGCTTCCCGGGTGGCAAGAGCGTCCCCAAGGACTGCTGGCTCGAGGTGAGGGCGGTCGACGATCGGGGCAGGACGATTTTCTGGAGCGGCAAGGCGGAAGAGAACACGGCGGTCGACCCCCGCGCTCACTTCCTGAGCGGTTTGTGGCTCGATCGGGATGGACGCCCTGGCAGCGGCTACGATGTCTGGAACCACGATGTCCAGGTCTACTCGAAGCGCCTCGATGCGAACACGACGGCCCTGGCGCTTTTCCGCGTCAATATGCCGGCCAGCACCGGCTCGCAGCTGACCCTCACCGCCCGGCTTCGGTACCGCAAGTTCCCGATGGAATTCACCCGCTGGGTGTTTACCGGTCCCGGCGCCGCAGAGCTCGGAGTGCCGGCGATGCCGGTGGTGCCCATCGCGACTCTCACGGAGACCTCCATTACATTGCCGGTGGTTGCCGCCAACGCCCCATTGCCCGACATGACGCACCCGGCGGTCCAACCGGCCATCGACGCCGAGCGGTGGAACGATTACGCCTTCGCGCTCGCCAATCAGGCGGGCTACGAGCGCTCGCGGCAGGCGTTCAAGACGTCCCTTTCCCTTAAGGCGGACGATGTCGAGGTGATGACGACCCTCGGCAATCTCGAATGGGCGGTGCGCGACTACGCGGCGGCTCGCCCTTTGCTGGAGCAGGCTCTGCGCATCAATCCATCCCTGGCGCGCGCCCATTACTACCTC
>Ga0126309_10000067_pt1 | contig 34522 bp, 35 predicted proteins | sample Plot56_FD_92541 | JGI IMG/M metagenome (GOLD analysis project Ga0126309, IMG submission 92541) | Serpentine soil microbial communities from UC McLaughlin Reserve, CA, USA - Plot56 | ecosystem: Environmental > Terrestrial > Soil > Grasslands | place: USA: UC McLaughlin Reserve, Lake County...
CCCGCCCTACCCAGCGAGACCGGGGCCGCTGCGCGGCCCCACGGACTTGACTTACACAGGCCTTCTCATGGAAGTGCGTGTGGGAGAGGGGGCTAGGGGGTGAGGGTCCCGGCGAAGCCGGCTCTCACTCCCCCAGGTGCTCCGCCTTCCACCGCATCGCCATCAGAATCCGGTTCCTGCCGCTCGGGTGGTCGAAGAAGATCCACTCTTCGATGGGGCCGGGCGCGAGCTTGCGGTACTCGCTCAACATCAGCGAGACCTCGGCGAAACCGTCCGGCTCGCGCGCGGCGTTCAGGCCGAAGATGTCCGCTTCGGCTTCGTTGACCCGCTCGTAGGTCCGGAGGAACGGCGCCGCCAGGAAAAAGTACGCCGAGAACACCGCCGCCAGGAGCGGCAGCCCGGCGAGGTCCGCGATGCCGCGCACCCCCCAACGCTCGCCGCGGCGGGCGACCATCCGGTCGAAGCCCCAGCGCACGAACGCGAAGCCGAGCACGATGACCACGCCGAAGAAGAGGATCGATTTGTAGACGTGGTTCAGCACGTAGTGCCCCATCTCGTGCCCCATCACCGCCCGCACCCCGGCCGGAGACGTCCGGTTCAGCAGGTTGTCGTTCAGCGAGATCCGCATCGTGCCCGCGACGCCGCTCACGTTGGCGCTGACGCGGTTGGTCTGCCGGGACGCGTCGTAGACGTAGACGTGATCGGCCGGGATGCCGTTCGCCCGCGCCAGCGACAGGATCGACTCGCGCAGCGCCGGCCGGTCCAGCTCCGTGTAGGTATTGAAGATCGGCGCGATGAAGACCGGCGCGATCAGCAGGCCGGCGACGGCGAACACCAGCATCAGGGCCGCGCCCCAGAGCCACCAGGTGCGCGGCGCCCGGCGGAAGACCGCATAGAGGGCCGCCACGATAAGGCTGCCGAAGACCAGGGCCAGACCCAGCCCCTTGAGCTGGTCACCCATCCAGGCGCCGAAGCCCTGCGTGGCCATCCCGTACTGGTGCTCGCGGAAGAAGCCCTCGTAGAGGGCGAGCGGGAAGGTCAGCAAGGATACCAGGAGGATGTAGCCCATGGCGTAGAGGACGGACTGTAGAAACCGGAAACGCGTCCAGCGCTCGACCGCGTCGCGCATCCGGGCCGAGAGACGGGTCCCGAGGAGGAGCCAGGCGACCCCGAGCCCGACGAGGAAGTCCCACAGCTCGAGCCAGTAGCCCCCCTCGAAATAGGCGTCGGAGCGCTCGCGAGCTTCCGGAGACAACCGAGCGAGATAAGCCTCCGTAGCCGCTTCGGGATCGAACGCCGCTCCGGCGTGCGGAGCCGTCGCAGGAGCCTGGGCCGCCCGGGCGGCCGTCCCGGCGCCGAGCATCCAGAGAATCGTCCAGATCATGAACAGGGTGAAGATCCGTCGCCGCATGCAGTCCCCTCCAATCTCCGCAGTCTATACGCCGGGGCGGCCCGCTCCTTGCAGAGATCCTCCGGCGGCAGAGTGGATCCGCCGAGAACCGCACCCAGGAAGGAGGCCCACGTGGCGGAGATCCGAATCGAGCAGACGCAGCGCAACCTCGTGCCCTGGTTCATCGGAGTGGCCCTGGTCGCGCTGCTGGTCATCGGTCTGACCCTGGTGTTCGCCGACACCACCAGGACCGGCGCGGCCGGAGAGGGCGCGCGCGAGGTCGGCAATCCTCCCGAGAAGACGCCAGAAAAGAAAAAGGACGAGACGCCACGGCGGCTGCAGCACTGGGCGGAGCACGTCCCCGACACCCCCGGCACCTACTTGATCCGCGCCGCCTGACGCCTGGGGTTTCGACCCCAGGCCCCCCTCTTTCCCCTCCTGGATTCTCCTTTCCCGCATCCTTCCCTCGCTTGGGGTGTGGACTCGCGGCCCGGGATATGCTAAACAGTAATGGCTTTCAGAAGCCGATATCCGTAGTACCGGCGGTCTCGGTTGGCCGCCCCGGAGTCGGGCATGTCTCGATTCCGGGATTGGCTCCGCCGAGCGCGGAGCTTCGTTGAAGCTGTGGAACCCGAACTCTGACTTTGCGACCGGAGCTGCCAAGTTGAAGGACCAACAGATCCCGATCATCCAGATCCGCAACTGTCTGCTCGTGAGCATCCAGACCGAGCTTCACGACCGGCTCGCCCTGGACCTCCAGGAGTCCCTCATGGAGCGGGTGCGGGTCACCGACGCCAAGGGCGTCATCCTCGACGTCTCTGCCGTCGAGGTCATCGACAGCTATATCACCCGTATTCTCAATGACATCGGCAAGTCGGTCCGGTTCATGGGCGCGGTGTGCTACATCGTCGGCATCCGGCCGGCTGTGGCCATGACTCTCATCGAAATGGGCGTCGAGCTGGACTCGGTCAACACGGCCCTGACCCTCGACCTGGCCCTGGAGAAGCTCGAGCTTCTGCAGTCATGAGAACCGTAGAGAGCGAGATTGGGGCGATCCTGTCCGGGACCATCTCGGCCATCACCCAGCGCAGCATCTTCAACCGGTTGGGACCGTTGGCTGCACGGCCGGTCAGTCAGCTGAGCAACCAGGACCGGATGACGGTGATGGCGGAGCTGGAGAGCTCCGTCCGGCTGTTCGCCCGGCGCAACAGCGCCGAGCTGATCGCCTCGTGCGCCCGCGCCCTGGGCGTCGACGGCCCTGCCGGCGCGGCAGGAGCGCCGGCCGCGTCCAACAGCTCCGCCGCCGGGTCGGCCCCCGGCAGCGCCAAGAAGCTCACCGTCGAGCAGGAGAAGGACATTGCCACGGCGCGCCTCGAGGCGTGGTCCGAGGCCGTCCGCATCGGCCTGTCCAAGTTCACCTCGGTCAAAGTCGCGACCGCGGTCTCGGAGCTGGCCCGCAACATCGTCTTCTATGCCGGCAAAGGGACCGTGGAGCTCCGCGCGGTGCGCGACGACAAGGGTCCCGTCCTCCAGATCATCGCCAGCGACCAGGGGCCGGGCATCGGCCCGGCCAAGCTCGAAGAGATCTGGTCTGGCACGTACAAATCGCAGCGCGGAATGGGCAAAGGCCTCGTCGCGGTGAAGAAGCTGGTCGACGAGTTCCAGCTCGACACGGCGCCGGGCCGGGGCACGACCGTGACCTGCATGTTTCGGGGTGAACGATGAAGTTCGGAGGTTTCAGCCGCCCCTTCCGGGGCCTCACCATCTGCGGCGACAGCTTCGTGATCGAAGAGCGCGACGGCACCTTCCTGACCGCCGTCATCGACGGTCTCGGACACGGCTACGAATCCTGGGTCGCCGCGTCGACCGCGGTGGAGGTCATCCGCGCCAGCGTGGACCTGTCGGTGGACGGCATCGTGCGGCGCTGCCACCAGGAGCTGCGCGTCACGCGGGGCGCCGCCATCGGCGTCCTCAAAGTCGATTCCAGCGGCGCCGGCGAGTTCTGCGGCGTGGGCAACATCGAGGTCCAGGCGATCAACGGCTCCTCGCCGAGCATCTTCTGCCTGGCCGGGATCGTCGGCCACAACCTGCGGACCTCCAAGGTGATGCCGGTCCTCATGAGGCCGGGCGACATCTACTGCCTGATGAGTGACGGGGTCTCCTCGCGCGGCAATTTCAAATCCTGCCTTCCGGGCGATCCGGAAAGCGTTGCACGGCGCATCGTCGAGCAGTGGGGCCGGGCCCACGACGATGCCACGGCCGTGGTGATCGGCTATGGCGATCCCGCCCTGCTGACCGCCGCATAAGCTGAATTTTTTCTTTTTGCCAGGGAGGCCGCATGGATCCGAGACAAGACCCGAACAACCTCGTGTTCGGGAAACACATCACGTATTTCGAAGAGCCGGACATCATCTTCATGAAGCTTTCGGGGGATTGCAGCGACGCCGAGGGCTTGGAGCTCCTGCGGCGCCAGAAAGCCTTCGCCGAAGGGCGCAAGATGCTGTTCTTCCTGATGGACGGCCGGGAGATGGCCGGCATCTCCCCGGGCGCGCGGAAGGCGGTGGCCCAGACCCTCAAGGAGATCCCCTTGTACGGCATGGCCAACTTCGAAGCTCCCATGAAGGCCCGGGTGGTGGCGAAGCTGGTCATCACCGCCATCAACCTGTTCCGCAAGGACGCCGCCACCAACCCCGTCGAGTTCTTCCCCTCCGAAGTGGAGGCGCGGGAATGGATCACCAGCCGGCGTGAGAAATTTAAGAATGCCTCGAGCTAACCAGCAGAGATGCCTAGAAAGAGAAAGAATGCCATGAGTGAAGACAATCCCCTGGTCGCCGTGACCTCCGAGCGTCTGCAGCGGGTGATCCAAGCGCTCTCTTTCGCGAGCGTCGACGAATTCGATCAGTGCATCACCCTGCTCCAGGAGACCGATGAGCAGGACGAGTTCCGGGAGCTCGAGACGGCGTTCGCGATCTTCGTCCAGGAGCTCGCCGAGGCCAAGCACCAGAGAGAACGGGCCCTCTCGCGGGCCGAATCCGCCAATCGCGAGCTGGAAGCCAAGCTCGAGACGATCGAAATGCAACAGGCGGCCATCCGCGAGCTGTCGACGCCGATCATCGAGGTGTGGACCGGCGTGCTCTGCCTCCCCGTCGTCGGCGTGGTGGACAGCCAGCGCAGCGCCGAGATGACCGAAACGCTCCTCGAAACGATCGTCAACAAGCAGGCCCGCACGGCGATCGTGGACATCACCGGCATCGACGTGATGGACACCAAGACCGCCGACCACTTCATCAAGATGGCCCGCGCGGTCCGTCTGCTCGGCGCCGAGTGCGTGATCAGCGGCATCAACCCCGGCATCGCCCAGACGCTGACCCACATCGGCGTCGACCTGACGGGCGTGCGGACGATGCGCAATCTTCGCGACGCTCTGCAGTTCCACCTGCGCGAGACCGAGCAGCTCGCCGCGCATGTGAAGAAAGAGCACTTCTGAGACCCCGCCCGGGGGGCGGTCTGATGACGTTCGAGCCGCGCGACCCGACCGCAGCCATGACCCGGGTGCCGCCCCGGGTACGGTCTTACACCGTCACGAAACGGGACGACGCGGTCGTCGTCGCCCCCCAGGCGCGGCGTCTCGCCGTGCAGTTCGGCCTCGGCGCGAAGCGCGCCGCCGAGGTGGCCATCGTCGTCTCGGAGCTGGCGACGAACATCGCCAAGCACGGCATCCGCGGCGAGATCACCCTGATCCTCGACGACGACGCGCCGCCGCGCGGCGAGCTCACCGTCATCGCCCGGGACGTGGGCCCGCCGATCCGCGATCTCGCCCTGGCGATGGTCGACGGCAACGACGACCGCGGCCCGATCGATCCCTCCGTCCTCCTCCACCGCGGCGGCCTCGGCACCGGGTTGGGCGCCGTGCTCCGGTTCTGTGACCGTTTCGAGTACAACGAGCTCGAAGAGGGCAAGGAGATCCGGGCGCGGTTTTTTCGGTAGAGGGCCGGCAAAGAAGTCTGTTACAGTGCCCGCGAGGAGGCCGAAGATGGCCAACGTGACGATCGAGCTGCCCGACGAGGTGTATGAAGCCCTCCGCCGCTCGCCGAGCGAGGTTCAAAAGGATCTGCGTCTCGCCGCTGCCATCCGCTGGTACTCCCAGGGGCTGATCTCCCAGGAACGGGCGGCCATGGCGGCCGGAATGGATCGCACGGACTTCCTGATGGCGCTCGCCCGTGAGAAGGTCGACGCCCTCCACGTCGACCTCGACCAACTCGCGCGAGAGATCGCAGGTGAGTGAGGCCCCGGTCGTCAATGCGTCCCCTCTGATCTACCTCGCTCACTCCGGCCTGATTCCTCTGCTGGAGATCGCTGGCACGCCGATCCTCGAGCCTGCGCTGAAGTTGGTCGGGGAGTAGATCGCCGGAGCCGGCCTCGAGCGGCCGTGGACCGGTGGTCGCAAATGCTCGTGGGAAGATAGCTCTGTATGTCACACGATTTCCCGGATCAGCCCTATTTGGACCGCATCCGCGCCGCCCTCTGGCAGCGGGGAGCGCACGGCAACGCTTCGGTGATGATAGGCGCCGGCATGAGCCTGAACGCCCGGCCCCGGGGAGTTGGCAGCGGCCGGTTCCCCACTTGGCCGGACCTCGCGCGAACGGTTGTCGAAGGCCTATATCCGGCTCACGGCGGTGCCAACTCGGAGCACCGGAACCATGCCCTGCTGCAGGCCAACTCCACGAGCGGCTTCCTACGTCTCGCCCAAGAGTACGAGACCGCCTTCGGCCAAGTGGCTCTGGACCGCCTGATCGCCGACGCGGTGCCCGACCTCCGTTTCGAGCCTGGGGCTCTTCACCAGCGCCTGCTTGCGCTGCCCTGGTCCGACGTCTTCACGACCAACTGGGACACCTTGCTCGAGCGTGCAGCCATGCGCGTCGTCGACCGGCATTACGATGTGGTGCGGACGGTCGCGGACATCCCCGGCTCGGCCCGGCCCCGCATCGTCAAGCTCCATGGCACGCTCCCCGCGACCCGCCCCCTGATCTTCACCGAGGAAGACTTCCGCACCTACCCAGTCCGCTTCGCGCCATTTGTCAATCTGGCGCAGCAGTCAATGATGGAGAACGTTTTCTGCCTGCTGGGCTTCTCGGGCGACGACCCAAACTTCCTCTACTGGTCCGGCTGGGTCCGCGACCACCTCAAGGATTATGCGCCCCACATCTATCTCGTCGGCTGGCTCGACCTGCCGCCTCCGCGCCGACGTATGCTGGAGCGCCGCGGTGTCGTCCCCATCGACCTAGCTCATCTACCTGTGCAGGCTCCCTGGCCGGATGAGACCCTGCACCAGCGCGCTCTCGAGTGGTTCCTGTTGAGCTTGGAGGCGGCCGAGCCCTACAGAGTGACCAACTGGCCAGAGGCTCCTGGCCGCCGTGCACCAGCTCCGCCAGCCTATCTTCCAGCGGTTCTCGTCGAGGACGCAGGCGTTCCACGGCAGGAGAGTGCAGGTCCCGAGCGCGCGGCCAACCCCGACGAGCTCCGGAATGTCGTCGAGGTATGGCGCCGCAACCGACGGCTCTACCCGGGCTGGCTCGTCGCACCCCGTTCGGCTCGCTTTCACCTCTGGTGGAAAACGGAGGCGTGGATCTCTGCTGTACTCGAGCTCCTGCCGGCCCTGGCTCCGGCCGAACGGATCGAGGTGCTCGAGGAGCTCAATTGGCGTCTGGAGACCTCTCTCGTTCCCCTCACGGCCGAGCTCGTGGCGGCGATTTCCGAGGTCCTTTCTGAGATCGATCCGCTGGCCCCTTGTGAGGGGCGGAGTGATCGGGACCTGCGGGGTTGTTGGGTGAGGCTCGCGGCCGCATTGCTTCGCGCCGCGCGCGAGGCGGACGACGACGCAGCCTTCGAGCGCTGGACCGAAGCCCTGACACCGTACCGGCCGGACCATGCCTGGTTGGGGCCCCGGATCGCATACGAGCGGTGTCTCCTGGGCCTCGCACGGCTCGACCATGCCGCCGTCGAGCGGGCTCTGGACGATCTCGATATCGGCGCGGACGAGGTGTTCTGGAAGGTGCGTAAGGCTGGAATTCTTGCCGAGTTGGGGAAGACGGAGGAGTCCTTCCGCTTGGCCCGCGAGGCGCTGCCCGAGATCCGGCAGCAACTTGGCCATGGTGTGGCAGACATCCCGACCCTTTCGCGCGAAGGCTGGGCCATGGCGCTGGCCGAGGGGTTCACGTTTTACCCGCGCCCGCGGGAGCCAGTGCGGGAGATAAACAGCCAGCCCACTGGTCCGCGCGGCGTCGAGCCACGCGAGCGTGCCGCACGACGTTGGGAGGTCCTGCAGCGCCACGGATGTGATGAGCGCGAGGATCTCTACGAGACCCGGCGTGCCCTGGAGGGCGAACCTCCAGCGCCGGAACCCAAGGTGGTCGAGAGACTTGGCTTCGACCTCTGGCATAGGACTCGAATCGGGCAAGGAGAAAGATGGAGCTCCAGGGGAGCAGGGTGGGAGCACTTGCCCGCCCTTCAAGCTAAGCGCTTGGTCGAAGAGGCCGGGATACCGCCCGTTGCAGACCGTGTTGACCTCGCGAAAACGCTGCTCCTTCGGGCTGCCGTGTGGCTGGCTGAGCCGGCCCCTGGTCTGGCGTTGGGGTTGATCTTGAGGGTCAGCAACTACGAGGGAGACGAGACCTTCGATGAGTTTTTCAACCGCAGCCGCATCGCCCTGCTCGCGGACTCCCAGGTTGACGCCCTCGTCGACAGAGTCGAGCTTGCGCTCGACCACGGAGTACCTAGAGCCGCGGCGGCAATGACGGAGGAAGACAACGAGCGAGCCCTCTACTGGTTGGGCAGAATGCGCGTGGTCGTCGAGGTTCTCTCTCGCCTCGTCATGCGCCTGGACGGCATCAGGGCCGAGCAGGTGCTCGAGCGCGCGCTGGGTTACTACCACCTCCCGCTCTTTCGCGAGCACCATTGGTTGATCAGGCCTCTGGCAAACTTGTTCTCCCGTGCCTTGAGCGTCCTTGATCTGGCTCGCATCCGGGCTCGCCTAGTCCGTTTCCTCACCCTTCGCCTGCCGAGCGAAGGCGACTTCGAAACTGACAGCCCCCGCGACTGGCCAGACCCGTTCTGCCTGGGAGCTAAACGTCTCGGCGATGCTGCCCCAGAACTGGTCGCCGCACCCGAGTTGGATAGGATCATTGACCGGTTGATCGCCGCTATCGCCAGCACTCCCCACCTTTTTCCACGTCGGCCAGCGCTGGACAGACTGAGCGTCCTTCTCCGTTGGGGAATTTTGACCAAGGCGCAAAAGTCGCGCCTCGCTGAAGCTCTGTGGAGGCATCGGCCGCCGGGCGGTGGATTCCCGGAGGGGACTGAGTTCTTCGACTTCGCCTTCCTTGCTCTCCCAGCCCCTGAGGCGGGACTCGCCGAGGGACTCTTCCGGCAGCGATACCTTGCACCGCAGGCCCATACCTCGCAGTATCACGAAGCTTTCTTCCGGAACCTCATAGGCGTGGCTGAGATCCAGCAACAAGGAAAGACGAGCTTGACTCTCTCGTCGGCTGAGCTCGACCAGATCCTGGAACGGCTCCTTGCTGGCTGGAGGAATGGGCAGTTGCGCCGAGAAACCGAAAACCCGCAATCCTGGCATTATTTTCCCTTTGACCTCGAGGGTTATAGAAAGGTATTTGCCAATGCTCTCGGCAAAGTAATCCTCCCTCGCCTGGAGCCTGCCTCGTCCAAGATCGGCGAGGTCGTCGAGATGGTCGCCCATCTCCGGAGCCTGGGTTTCCCGGTGGAGTCGACATATCCCGCCTTGGCTCGCTTGAGACCCGACCTGATGCCCGAGCTGTCCGACCGGCTACGACAGAGCTTGGTTTCCTCTCGACGGGAGCAGGCCGAGGCTGCGGTTGAGGCGGTCTGGTGGTGGCTCCGGGAAGGGCAACAGCTCAGTCTCGGAGAGCCCCCACCGGATCTGGTCCGGGAAATCGCGATCGCAGTCAGCATGCGCCGCCCCAGCCTTCAGCATGCGCTCCGCGCGGCCGAGTGGATCCTGCGGAACGAAGCTGTCGTCGAGGCCGACCGCTTCGCCCGGCTGGTTGCAGAGGGGCTTGGTTATCTCCTGTCAACGGCTCGCTACGAAGCCGGCCTTGTACAGCAGTCAGCGCCCGGCTTGAGGCCCAACGAAATCGCAGAAGTACGAATCCTGTGCATCAAAGTAGCCCTGGCGCTTGAGAGCTCCGGCTTCGGCGGGCTTCATCCCGTAGGCGAATGGATCCGCGAGGGACAAAATGACCCTTTCCCAGAGGTCCGGAATGCCGTTGCCGAGGTCCCAGCGCCGGCTACGGACGCGACCTTGATTTGAGTGAGCCCCTTGCCTACGGTTCGCCTACTGGGGCTCAATCTTAGCGATCGGCTTCTCGAGTGGGAGCTCTCCAGGCGTGGCGGGGGGCGCAGTCGCGTTACTCTCCAAGATGATCCAGGGCTTGCTCGATCAGCGAGTCCGAGACATACAGCCCCACTCTGCGGAGCTGTTCGATGACGGGGCGCGCCATCTCGATCACTCCCCTGCGCTTGGCGCGCAAAACGACTCCGAGAGTGCCGATCATGGGCAATCCAAACGACTGCGCACAACGGCGTGCTTCCAGGTCATCGAGAACGGCACGGATGCCTGGTGAAGCTCCCGCGAGAGCGAGAACCTGAGACTCTCCTCGCCCGAGGTTCCAAGCAGTGAGATCTGACGATGTCGCACGCTCGGCTTCGAAACGTACGCCAGGGAGGGAGGCGACCTCAGAGACGACTCGCTTACCCTCGGGTTTCGCTGCAACTTCGAGTGCGACCACGTCGGGCACGATGAGCTCATCCGAGAGCTCGCTGAGGAGGGTTACGCGACCGATCTTGCCGAGCAGAATGAGGGGCGAGGCGTTGACAACCCACACCCTACTCATGCTCGATCTCTTCGATGAGCTCCTCCAGAGTCACCTGGCACGCGGGGACTTTTCGCCGAAAGAGCTCCTCGAGGAACTCTGCGCGGCTCAGGCCAGCGAATTCGGCGGCCCGCTCTTGGGAGATGCTCCCCTGTGCATACCACTGAACGCAGGCCGCGATCCGCATCTCCTGCGCGAACTCCTTGGGGGCCAGGTGGAGCGCGGCAAAGGCGCTCGGCGGCATTTCGTAGCTGATTGTGGCCATGGGTGCTCTCTCGCTCTCCTGCTCCAGCGTGAATTATCGGGGTAAAGCCGCTCCTTGGCAAACCGCGGCTGTGTCAGGCCATCACGGCCAGGGTCTCGAAGAACTTCGCGGCGAGCGTCGGATTCCCTTCGATCCTCGCGCGCCGCCGTCCCTCTTTGCCGCGAAGGCCTTTCGTAAACAGGAGCCAGGCGGACTCTTCGGAGAGGATGATCCTCGTCTCGGGAGCGGCGGCCTCCCCGGCCAGCAGGATCCAGCCGGTGTTCTCGCGCATCTGCAAGGTATAGGCGTAGGTTTTCTGCCCTTCGATCTGCACGGTCAGGGCGGTGCCGGCAGGAGCTGTCGTCACGTTCCGGTAGCTGTGCGGGAGAGCGCGGAGGAAGGTGTCGAAGATCGGCTCGGAGATCCAGGGGTCGTCGAGCGGCGGGGCGCCGACGGCGAGGCGGATCTGCTGCTGATGGTGCCAGCGCTCGGTCAGCTCGCGGGCCACGTCGAACCAGGCCAGCGACTCCTCCTCGCCGGCCCAGGATACCGGGAACAGGGCAGGCCCCCAGGGATCGACCGATAGCATGAGCTCCGCGTGCGGCGCCTCCACGTGCTCCAGGAAGTCGGTGAGCAGACGCGGGCTCAGGCGCCGGAAGGCGGTGACCCACTGCGCGTTGAGGTCGTTCAGGAACCCCACGAGCTCAACGTAGCCGTCGAGGGGGCGGACAGGAGCCGGCGGCGCGAACCGGTCGCGCTCGATGGAGAGACGGCGGCAGGCGGTGTCGAGGAGATGCGCGGCGACGTCCTTCACGGTCCATCGCGAGGCGACCGTGGACAGCCTCCACTGCTCGTCGGAAAGGGACCGGAGGAGCGCGATCAGCTCGCGGCCAAGGGCGGAGAAGCGGTCGGCGGCGAGGATCGGAGCGAGGGGCTGCAGGGTGTCAGACACGGTTGAATTCCTCCCAGGCCAGCTCGTGGTTGATGGCGATGCCCGGCGATCGCTTCGTACATGCGGCCCGATGCTAGGAAAGTTCCCCAACGGGGTCAATGCGAGGTCAATCGGCCCTCTTCAGCACCACCACCGACCGCCCTTCGACCTGGGCCTCCTCTCCGAGGCTGTAGACCTCCCGGTCCTCTCCACCCCTCTCATCTCCATCATCGCGGACCTGTTCCGAGGTCGTGTCGATCACCTTCACCCAACGCTCTCCCCAGTGCGGACGGTCCGGCGCGATGCGGAAAGACATCGGCTCCCAGTGGGCGTTGAACAGAACGTAGAAGCTGTCGTCCACGATCCGCTCGCCCCGCTCGTCGAGGCTCGGGATGCCCTGGCCGTTCAGGAACACGGCGAGAGACTTGGCATCGTCCCTCTGCCAGTCCTCGTCCGTCATCAACTTCCCGTCCGGCCGGAGCCAGGCGATATCGCGCCCTTCGTTGCCATGAACCGGGACCCCCTGGAACCAGCGGCGGCGCTTGAAGACCGGGTGCCGGTGCCGGAGCTCGATCAGATCCGCCACGAACCGGCACAGCTCCCGGTCCGCCTTGTCCCAATCGAACCAGGAGATCTCGTTGTCCTGGCAGTAGGCGTTGTTGTTGCCCCCCTGGGTGCGCCCGATCTCATCGCCGCCGAGGAGCATCGGGACCCCCTGCGAGAGGAAGAGAGTGGTCAGGAAGTTCCGCTTCTGGCGGTCGCGCAGCTCCCGGATCGCCGGATCGTCCGTCGGGCCTTCCACGCCACAGTTCCACGAGCGGTTGTGGCTCTCGCCGTCGTTGTTGTTTTCGCCGTTCGCCTCGTTGTGCTTCTCGTTGTAGGAGACCAGGTCCTCCAGCGTGAAGCCGTCGTGGGCCGTGATGAAGTTGATGCTGGCCGACGGGCGCCGGCCGTTCGACTCATAGAGGTCCGAGCTGCCGGTGAATCGGAAGGCGAGCTCGTTGAGCGCCCCTTCCGCGCTCTGCCAGAACTGGCGGACCTCGTCGCGGTACTTGCCGTTCCACTCGTGCCAGAGAGGCGGAAAGTTGCCCACCTGGTAGCCCCCCTCGCCCACGTCCCAGGGCTCCGCGATCAGCTTGACCTGACTGATCACCGGGTCCTGCTGAATGATGTCGAAAAAGGCCGACAGGCGGTCCACGTCGTGCAGCTCGCGGGCGAGCGTCGCCGCGAGATCGAAGCGGAAACCGTCGACGTGCATCTCCAGCACCCAGTAGCGCAGCGAGTCCATGATGAGCTGCAGCACGTGCGGATGCCGCATGTTCAGGCTGTTCCCCGTGCCGGTGTAGTCCATGTAATAGCGGCGGTCGTCCGGCATCAGGCGGTAATAGGCGGCGTTGTCGATCCCCTTGAAGGAGAGCATCGGCCCCAGGTGGTTCCCCTCGGCCGTGTGGTTGTAGACCACGTCGAGGATGACCTCGATTCCTTCGGCGTGCAGGGTCTTCACCATCTGTTTGAATTCCTGCACCTGCTGGCCGATGAAGCCGCCGGCCGCCGCGTATCCGTCGTGCGGCGCGAGATAGCCGATCGAGTTGTAGCCCCAATAGTTGCGCAGCCCGCGCTCCAGAAGGTGGCTGTCCTGGACGAACTGGTGGATCGGCATCAGCTCGACGGCGGTGACGCCGAGCCTCTTGAGGTGCCGGATCGCCGCCGGGTGCGCCACGCCCGCGTAGGTGCCGCGCAGCTCTTCCGGGATGTCCGGGTGGCGCTTCGTGAACCCCTTGACGTGGACCTCGTAGATCACGCTCCGGTGAGCTGGGATGTTCGGATGCCGGTCGTTCCCCCAATCGAAGAACGGATTGGTCACCACGCATTTCGGCATGAAGGGAGCGCTGTCCGCGTCGTTCCTGGAACCGTCGGGGTCGCCGAAGTGGTAGGGAAACACGGCTTCGTTCCACTCGACCTCCCCTTCGATCGCCTTGGCGTACGGATCGAGGAGGAGCTTCGCCGGATTGCAGCGATGCCCCTCGGCGGGATTCCACCGACCGTGGACCCGGTAGCCGTAGCGCTGTCCCGGCACGACGTTCGGCAGATAGCCGTGCCAGCAGAACGCGGTGACCTCGGGAAGCTCGACGTGGGTCTCCGTGCCCGCTTCATCGAACAGGCAGAGCTCGACCCGCTCGGCGACCTCCGAGAAGAGGGAAACGTTGGTCCCCGCCCCGTCGTATGTGGCTCCCAGGGGGTACGGATTGCCCGGGTAAATTTTCATTGCTCTCCCTCCCCTGCAACGCGGTGCATTCAGCGCGCGGTAATTGCGCAATCGGCTGCAAGGGACGCGCCATCTCCCACCTCGCGGCACGCATTTTGCTCCTTCCCGGCAGCGCCGTAATGCAGCTCAGGCGGCAAGTCGTGGATTCGAGACATGACAACGGCACTGACTATCTTCGTGACAGCCGCAGCCACCCTGATCGTGGCTTTTCTCCTGCGGAACCTCTCCACCGGAGAGCGCAAGATCGACCGCAAGATCGAGCCGTGCTACGGCGTCGAGGACGATTCGTTCCGCCGGGCGGTCGGCCATCTGCTCGGCCCGCCGATCACCGGCGGCAACCGGATCGACACGCTGGTCAACGGGGACGAGATTTTTCCCGCGATGCTCGCGGCGATCCGGGGAGCGCAGCGGACGATCGTGTTCGAGACGTTCATCTACTGGTCCGGCGAGATCGCCCGCGAAATGACCGAGGCGCTCGCGGAGCGTGCCCGCGCAGGTGTCCGCATCCATGTGCTGCTCGACTGGCTGGGCAGCAAGAAGATGGACGAGCAGCTGATTCAAAGGATGCGCGACGCCGGCGTGCAGGTGGAGCGCTACCACCCGATCCGCTGGTACAACCTCGACAGGATCAACAACCGCACGCACCGCAAGCTCCTGATCGTGGACGGCCGCATCGGCTTCACCGGCGGCGTGGGCATCGCCGACGAGTGGCTGGGGAACGCCGAGGACTCCTGCCACTGGCGGGACAACCACTATCGGGTGGAAGGCCCGGTGGTGGCACAGATGGAAGCGGCGTTCACCGACAACTGGATGAAGACCCACTCCCAGGTGCTCCATGGGGACGACTACTTCCCCGCCCTGGAGGAGGCCGGAGGCTGCCAGGCGCAGATGTTCCGCAGCTCGCGGAACGAAGGGAGCGAGAGCGCCCGCCTGCTCTTCCTCTTCTCCATGGCGGCGGCGCAGCGCACCCTGTACATCGGCAGCGCGTACTTCGTCCCGGATGACATGGCGATCGAGACGCTGATCGGCGCGAAGCGGCGCGGCGTCCAGGTGGAGATCCTGGTGCCGGGCCGGCACATCGACACCGAGTTCACCCGCAAGGCCTCGCGCTCGCGCTGGGGCAAGCTCCTGGAAGCCGGGATCGAGATCTGGGAGTTCCAGCCGACGATGTTCCACTGCAAGCTGCTGGTCGCCGACGAATGCTGGGTCTCGGTCGGCTCGACGAACTTCGACAACCGCTCCTTCCGCCTGAACGACGAGGCGAACCTGAACGTCCTGGACCGGGAGTTCGCGCAGCGGCAGATCGAGCTCTTCCGCAGGGACAAAAAACGCGCCAAGCTCATCACCCTGGAGAAATGGCGCCGGAGACCGCTCACCGAAAAGATCCTGGAGCACGCCGCGGGGCTGTTGCGGCCGCAGCTGTGAGATCGGGATGGCACGCACAGGCAGGTTGTGGTATCCTTTCCTGGAACGTCAAGGAGCCGAAGACCGGGATGAAGAACCTCAAAAGAACGCCGCAGGAAGAGACGGTCCCTGAGCCCGATCCGCTTCTGACTCCAGAGGTGCGGGAGCGCCAGCTGCGTGCTGGTGATCTGGTCCGGGAATGGATGAAAGAGGACGATGGGTATGATGAGGAGATCTGGCCACTCCTCGAACAGGAGTTGAGGCGCTGAGCACCGCCGGAATGAAGCTCCTCCTCGATACAAACATCCTCTCCCGCCTCTGCCATCCGGCTCGTGCAGAGGACTACGCGCTCGGTGAATGGTTTGGCGAGATTTCGCGAGAGCCAGAGTTCTTCTGCTTGCCGGAGATCGCCGATTACGAAACGCGGAGAGGTCTCCTCCAGGTCGCGCTTCAAAGTGGGCGGTCTACGATAAGGAGTCTTCGTCGCCTGGATGAGCTGGGTGACTTCCTGGCCTATCTTCCTTTGTCAACCTCGGTTATGCGGCGAGCTGCCTTACTCTGGGCAAAGGCCCGTTTCGCGGGGCTGCCGACGGGCCCCTCCCTGGATGCGGATGTTATTTTGGCGGCTCAGGCTTTAGAGATCTCAGGGGCCGTAATCACGAATAACCCGAGACACCTCGGAAGATTCGTCACATCCTACCGATGGCGGACATTCCTTCAAACTGACGCCCCCTACTCCATCCCCCCATCCAACCGCAGCAGCGTGTCCAGCACCAGCCCCGTGGCGAGGTCGAGCGTCCCGGGGTCGACCTTGTCGAGCGTGTCTTCCGGGGTGTGGATGATCTTGAGGATCGGCGGCACCCAGCCCTCCTGGAGACCCGAATCTTTGCCGCCGTTCAGGAAAAGCCAGAGCTGGTGGGCCTGGAGACGCGGCAGGAAGCCGATCGAGACCACCGGGACCCCGGCGGTCTGGAAGCTGCGGTCGTCGCCGGGCGGGAACGCCGGGAACTCCAGGCACGTCAGGCGCCGTTCCACGCAGATCGCGCCCAGCACTTCCTGGAGCCGGGCATCCCCCTCGGTATTGCCCAGGCCGTAGACGACCGCGTCCCCGAAGCCGGCGATGTCCACGTTGACCGCCGCGGCGATCTCCCCCGGTTTGCGGCCGGCCACGTACGCCTTCGATCCCAGCAGGCCGACCTCCTCCTTGTCGAAGAGGACGACGCGGATGGGATGGCGGAGGGGACGGTCCTTCAAGGCCTCGGCCACGCGCAGCAGGACGATCGCGCCCGCGCCGTTGTCCACCATGCCCTGGGACATCTTGCCGTCCTTCCACTCGACAGCGTCGTAATGGGCCCCCACCACGATCTCGCGCGCAGTCGACCCGACCGGCCCGAAGGTCATCACCACGTTCGTCCCCTTCTTGTGGCCGTGCGGGCTCTCTTTCGCATCGAAGGCCTGCAGCTCGAAGGGGAGGCCGCGCTCGCGGAGGATCTCCTGCAAGGCCTCCAGCCGGGCTGGATTGGATTCCTGCCGCAAATGCGCCAGATCCCGTAGCGGGTCCGGCGCCGAAGGCTCGGCGGCCCGCAATGCGCAGGCGGAGGTCAGCAGGAGAAAGGGGACGACCAGGCAACGCCGTCTCGTCATGACTTCAGGTTCCTTTCGCGAGCTCAATGTCCTTCTTCGATCGCCTTGCGCGCGATGCGATCGATGACCGATGGTGCGAACAGCTTGAGCCAGAGGCCGAGCTTGCCGCGGGCCGAGGGGATCAGCTCCCTCTCGCGGCGGGCCGCGCTCTTCAGGATCAGGCGCGCGCAGGTCTCCGCCGTCATCACCTTTGATTCTTTGACCGGGCTGACGCCCAGAGGCTTGCCGTCCGGGCCGAAGGCGCGCTCGCGGATCTCGGTGGCGACGAAATCCGGACAGGTCACGGTCACGCTGACGCCGCTCCCCGCGAGCTCGATGCGCAACGTGTCGAAGAAGCCGACCATGGCGTGTTTGCTCGCGGCATAGCCGCTGCGGGTCGGCACGCCCGTCTTGCCGGTGAGGCTCGCCACCGCCACGATGCGCCCGCGCGTTTGCTTCAGATGCGGCAACGCGTACCAGGTGCACCAGACGCTGCCGAGATAATTGATTCGCATCAGCCGCTCGAAAATCGAGAGGTCGGTCACCTGCTCGAACAGTGCCCACATGCTGATCCCCGCGTTGTTGATCAGCGTGTCGATCCGGCCGTACGTCTCGACCGTCCGGCGGATCAGCTCCGCGCACTGCGGCTCCTCCCCGACGTCCGCCGGAATGGCCACGGCCTGGCCGCCGCGCGCCCGGCACAGCTCGGCCACCTCGTCGAGAGCGGCCGTGTCCCGCGCGGAGAGAGCCAGGCGGGCGCCCTGCTCGGCGAGCTGCAGCGCCAGCTCGCGGCCGATGCCCCGGGAGGCGCCGGTGAGCACCACGACGTTGTCCCGAAATTCGCTCTGGAGCTCGCTCATCGCTTCCCCTCCGGGTGCCCCCCGATCCTAGCACCGCCCGGCTGGCATGGCGCTTGCGGCTATCCCTTGCACAGGAAGGATGTTTTCCTGCGGGAGGCACAATGAACCTGAAAGAGAACGTCGGAAAATACGAGCGGGTGGGATCCCTGGCGGCGGGAGGGGCTCTGCTGGCCTACGCGTTGCGGCGAGACGATCGCTTTTCGATGGGTCCGCTGGCCCTGACATTGACCGGCGCGGCCCTGGTTGTACGGGGGGTGACCGGCCACTGCGTGGGCTACAACGCTCTCGGCATCAACACGGCGGAGGACCCGGAGGACTGGCGGAACCTGACTTCGCGGGGGCCTCGCGACACCATCACGTCCCCGGCCACCGGGCGCGCCTGGCCGCTGCCGGAAGGGGCGCGACGCATCGAGATGGAGGAGCCGGAGATCTTTCTGGAGGAAGACGAGGCCTCGAGAGAGTCGTTCCCGGCCAGCGATCCGCCCGCGTTCACGCCGACCCGGGTGGGCTGAGCGGGTTGACTTACGCCCGACTGATGCCTAATCTCGTCCTGTGAACGACGGCGACGACGAGTTTTCGCCTCCTGCGCCGCGGGACTTCGGGCACACCCTCAAGAAGCTCGGCACCTCGGCGGGAGCGCGCAAGGAAAAGGCGAAGCAGCGGGACTACTCCGGGAGCCGCGTCGACCGCTCCCGGCCCCTCCCCTATGCCGAGCTCCATACGGCCTCCGCCTTCTCGTTCCTCCAGGGAGCATCGCTGCCGGAGGACGTGGTGCAGCAGGCGGCGGAGCTGGGCCTGCCCGCGGTGGCGCTGGTGGACGTCAACGGCGTCTACGGCGCGCCGCGCTTCCACCAGGCGGCCAAGCAGGCGGGGCTCAAGGCGCTGGTCGGGGCGGAGCTGGTCCTGGAGGACGAGCCGCTCCTCCCCCCCGGACGGCGCGGCCCTCTTGGGATCGTTCCGGAGCCCTCACCTCCTCAGGAGAAGAAGGGGAACGCAGATTTGCCGCCGGACGGAGCGCGGATCACCGTTCTCGCCGAGAGCGCGGCCGGCTATCGCAACCTCTGCCGGATGTTGACCACCGCGGCGCTCGGCCGGCCCAAGGGGCACGCCCGCGTCTCCTGGGACCTGCTCGCCGAGCACGCCTCCGGCCTCCGCTGCCTGACCGGCGCCGAGGACGGGCTGGTCGCCCGCGAGCTCGGCGTGGGCGGGGCGGACGCGGCGCGGCGGGCGCTGGAGCGGCTGACCGTCTGGTTCGGCGGCCGGGTCCACGTGGAGCTCCAACGCCATCGCCTGCGGGAGGAGGAGCATCGCAACCGCGCCCTGATCGACCTGGCGCGCAAGCTCCGGCTCCCGCTGGTCGCCACCAACGGCGTGCGCTACGCCCGGCGCGAGGATAAGCCGCTCCACGACGTCCTGACCTCGATCCGCCACCACACGACGCTCGATAAGGCCGGCGCTCTCCTCGGGAGCCACCGCGAGCGGCATCTCAAGAGCCCCGCGGAGATGGCCCGGCTCTTCTCCGACCTGCCGGAGGCGGTGGCGGCCAGCGCCGAGCTTGCGGAGAGGCTCGACTTCACCCTGGCGAACCTCGGCTACCGTTTCCCCGAGTATCCGCTGCCGCCAGGCGAGACCCCCTCTTCGTACCTACGGCACATCTCCTGGAACGGCGCGCGCGCCCGCTTCCGGCCGCTCACCGCGAAAGCCCAGGCGCAGATCCAGCGCGAGCTCGACCTCATCGAGAAGCTCGACCTCGCCGGCTACTTCCTGATCGTCTGGGACATCATCCAGTTCTGCCACCGCGAGAACATCCTGGCCCAGGGGCGCGGCTCGGCGGCCAACAGCGCCGTCTGCTACGCCCTCTCGATCACCGCGGTCGACCCGGTCAAGATGGAGCTCCTCTTCGAGCGCTTCCTCTCCGAAGAGCGCGGCGAGTGGCCCGACATCGACCTCGACCTCCCCTCGGGCGACCAGCGCGAAAAGGTCATCCAGTACGTCTACAAGCGGTATGGCGAGCGCGGCGCGGCGATGACCGCGAACGTCATCACCTACCGCGACCGCTCGGCGACCCGCGAGGTGGCCAAGGTCTTCGGCTACTCCCTGGAGCAGGTGGACAAGCTCGCCAAGCAGCTCGGCAACTGGACGTACGACGTGGCACGGGGCGATCCGAAGACGTTCGCCGCCGAGCTCGCCGCCGCGGGCTTCGACCCCGAAGAGCCGCGGATGAAGCTCTTCACGGAGCAGTGGCTGCGCATCCACAACATGCCGCGGCACCTGGGCCAGCACTCGGGAGGCATGGTGATCGCCGCCGGCCGCCTCGACGAGGTGGTCCCCCTGGAGCCCGCCTCCATGCCCGGCCGCGTGGTCGTCCAGTGGGACAAGGACGACTGCGCCGACCTGGGGATCATCAAGGTCGACCTCCTTGGCCTGGGGATGCTCAGCGCCCTCGAGGAGATGGTGCCGACCATCCACACCCATGAAGGGGTCAACGTCGACCTGGCCCATCTGCCGCCCGACGATCCCAAGGTCTACAAGATGCTCCAGCAGGCGGACACGGTGGGTTGCTTTCAGGTGGAGAGCCGGGCTCAGATGGCCTCGCTGCCGCGCAATCACCCTGAGCGGTTCTACGACCTGGTGATCCAGGTGGGGATCATCCGCCCCGGCCCGATCGCCGGCAACATGGCGAGCCCGTACTTCGAGCGGCGCAACAAACGGCAGCCGGTGACCTACGCCCATCCCAGCCTGGAGCCGATCCTGGCGCGGACGCTCGGCGTGCCGATCTTCCAGGAGCAGCTCCTGCGCGTCGCCATGGTGGCGGCCGGCTTCAGCGGCGGCGAAGCCGAGGAGCTGCGGCGCGCCATGGGCTCAAAGCGCTCGGTCGAGCGGATGAACGCGATCGTCGCGAAGCTCCGCAGCGGGATGACCGAGCGGGGGATCACCGGAAAAGCGCAGGACGAGATCGTCCAGGGCATCACCTCGTTCGCGCTCTACGGCTTCCCGGAGTCGCACGCGGCGAGCTTCGCGCTGATCGCCTACGCCAGCGCCTGGCTCAAGGCGCACCATCCGACCGCGTTCTATCTCGGCCTGCTCAACGCCTGGCCCATGGGCTTCTACCACCCAGCCACGCTGGTCAAGGACGCGCAGCGCCGCGGCGTCGAGTTCCGGCCGGTCGACGTCCAGATCTCCGGCGACCGCTGCCATTGGGAGGACCGGGAGATCCCCGAAGGGCAGCGGGACCGGCGGACCGGCGAGGCGCCTCCCGCCGGAGCGATCCGCCTCGGCTTCCGCTTCGTGAAGAGGCTGCGCCGCAGTGTCCGGCAGACGATCGAGCGGGAGAGGAAGATCGCACCGTTCGAGAGCGTGGACGACCTGGTCCGCCGCTGCGGCCTGCACGCACCCGAGATCGCCACCCTGGCGGAGATTGGAGCCCTCGCCTCCTTCGGCCTGACCCGGCGAGCCGCCCTCTGGCAGGTCGCGCGCACCGCCCGGCCCGCCGGTCCGCTCCTCGATCATCTGGAAGACCCGGAGCCCTCACCACTGCCGGAGATGACGCCGGCCGAAGAGACCGTGGCCGACTACACGGGAGCCCAGCTCACCCTGGGGCCGCACCCCGTCTCCTACTACCGTCCGCAGCTCGCCGCCAAGGGAGTCACCCCGGCCGCCGAGCTCGACAAGCTGCCGAACGGAAAGCGGGTCCGCACCGCCGGCTCCGTCATCGTGAGGCAGCGACCCGGCACCGCCAAAGGCCTGCTCTTCCTCACCCTGGAAGACGAGACCGGCATGTCCCAAGCCGTCGTCTCCCCCGATCTCCTCCAAAACCACCGCAAGCTGATCGTCGGCTCCCCCGGCCTCGTCGTCGAAGGCATCCTTCAGAAGCGTGACGGGACGCTCTCGGTGAAAGGGGAGCGCTTCTGGTCGTTGAAGAAGCTGGTGGAGGTGCCGAGCCACGATTTTCGGTGAGGACCGGCGCAGCGCCGGCACGCCCAGAGGACGCGCGCTTGACGTCTCTTCCGCCTTCGGCGACGATGTACAATGACTTCGAGACATCTGTCGTTCTGAGGAGCTTCCCGAGCGCCACATGGCCAATCAGTCCTGGGATGTGTTCGTCAGCTACGCCCATGCGGACGACGAGCCTCCGGTGGGGACCGCGACGGGTTGGGTGACCATTCTGGCCGGCGAGCTCCGCAAGGTGCTCCGGCGCAAGCTCAGTGTGCGCGAGTTGCGGATCTTCATGGATCACCGGCTCGCGGCCAACGAGGGCGTGACCGAGGCGTTGCTCGACGCCGTCCGCAGCAGTCGGACGCTTCTCGTTCTGATGTCGCCCCGCTACCAGAAGTCGAGATTGTGCCAGTGGGAGCTGTGCCAATTTCTCGAAACGCACACTGAGCGAAATCCCCGTGACCACGTCTTCGTCATCGAGATCGAGCCCACGGACCGCTCCGGCTGGCCCCCGCCCCTCCAAGAGCTGATCTCGATCTGCTTCTGGTACCGCGAGTTCACGGACAAAGCCCCGCGGCCGATGGGCTTTCCAGTGCCCAAACTTGACGAAGACGATCGCTACTGGCGGAATCTCAACGAGCTCGCGTATCTGATCGCACGGCAGTTGGAGGAGCCCTGGTCGAAGAAGGTTTGGCTCGCCGAACCGTCCGAGGATCTGCACAACGAGTATGAAAGCGTTGCTGCCACTCTCCGTCAACAAGGGTTCCTGGTCGTTCCGACCGCCCACCTCCCTCGGGAGGACCGGGAGCTATACTTTAACAACCTCCGCGACAGCCTCAAGCAGACGGTCCTCGGTGTTCAGCTCCTTGGTCCGAGGGAAGGCCTAATTCCAGCTGGGGAAGTTCGCTCGTTCGTCGCCCTCCAAGCCGAAGCCGCCGACGAAGCGGCGCGAGCCCATGGACTCCGGGTGCTCCGCTGGCGCCCGCGGGATCTCGACCTCAACCGCGTCACAAGCGAGAGCTACCGGGCGCTCCTGACCAGTGGGAGCGTCCTGGCCGTGGGGATCGAGGAATTCAAGCAGGAGATCCTCCGGGCTCTCAGTCCACAAGCGAAGCCCACCGTTTCCATCGATTCGTCGGGCGCGCCACACGTCTACAACAACGCCGAGGCGGTGGAACGCGTCGCGAATCGGAGCGGAGCCCTATCCGTGAAACCTAAAGCACCGGATACAGTCTCTCGGCCGCTGCGAGTCTTTCTCTGTCATTCCTCCGCAGACAAGCCGACGGTTCGCGATCTCTATAAGCGCCTGCGCGATGACGGCTTCTTACCATGGCTAGACGAAGAAGACATACTTGGTGGGCAGGTTTGGGAAGTGGAGATCCGAAGGGCTGTGAGAACTGCTGACATCGTAGCCGTCTGCCTTTCCCGCGGATCTATTACAAAGAGAGGCTACGTTCAGAAGGAGATCCGTTTCGCTCTTGACGTGGCTGAGGAGCAGCCAGAAGGATCCATCTACATCATCCCAGTGAAACTGGAAGAGTGCAGCGTCCCCGAAAGCCTTTTGAAATGGCAATGGGTGAGCCTCTTTGAGGAGGCGGGTTACAAGCAGTTGCTGCGAACTCTTGGAGCACGCGCTGGGCTATAGTTAATAGCTTGGGCGGTAAGTCGAAGAACGTCTTCGGCGAAGAGTAGAGGAGTAGTAAGGGCCGACTTTCTACCTGTCCTCAGGTTCAAAGCCCGTATCCGCGCTGACAGCACTGGAGGAGCCATCGAGCCGTTTCGATCCCCGGCCCGGTGACGGCGGTGGGGTCCGTGGCGAACCAGGCGACCTCCAGAGGCGCCAGCTCTTCGGCCAGGACTTGGCAATCGATCCGGCGCGCGCGGGTGCAGAGAAACCGACCGCAGGCCAGGAGGACCAAGGAGGACCGGGGCTAGCTCTCCCCACGGTCCGATCCCCGGGTGTCTCCCCGGAAGACGCCGAAGGGACCCGAGACGATGCCTGCGACGGGGAAGGGGACGACCTTGGACTTCCCCGGTGGCCGGATGGGGACGGAGAAGTAGATCGAGCCCAACGAGAGACCGGCTCTCCGATTTCCCTGCGCCACGGGCCGAGCGGATTTGCCGCGTCCGGGAAAGCATAAGCCTACCGACCATCTGCACCTCCGGAGAATTAATGGGAGAATGATCCCATGTGTGATGACCCAATCGTCGAAGAGGTCCGAAAGATACGCGAGGAACATGCCGCTCGTTTTGACTATGACCTGGAACGGATCTTTCAGGATCTCAAGGAGCAAGAACGGCAGAGCGGCCGGGAAGTGATATCGCTCCCGCCGAAGCGCAAGGCTCGCTAAAGACGACGGAGCCCTTCCGCCGGTGCAGCCTCGACGACTGCCGGCCGTGTAGCCGCTATCCCGAAGGTATATAAGCGTATCCCGGCCGGGTTAAGCCTTATCCCGAGCGTGTAACCGCTATCCCGGCTGGATAACCGTGGGGACGGTCGGGTTAACCGTTATCCCGGCGGGTTAACGGTGGGGAGGGCCGGGTTAACCGTTATCCCCGCGGGATAGCCGTGGGGATGGACCGGATAGCCGTATACGGTTGCGCGTAGCCACTATCCCGGCGGTGTAGCGGCAAACTCGGGCGGTTAGCGGCTATACGAGCGCTTCTGGTCCCTGAAGAAGCTCGTCGAGGTGCCGAGCCACGATTTTCGGTGAGGAGGGGAAGAGAAAAGCAAAGAGCCGGCGAGACGCCGGCGGTCCCAGGGGGCGCGCGACCGCAGATTTGTGGAAGTGCTATCCGCGGCAAGATTCCTGGAACTTCCTGAGGCCCGGGCCAGTCCAAGCTCTCTGGGAGGACAACTCATGCCCAAGACTCGTGTTCTGCTCGCGCTCTGGCTCACGCTCCTCGCACCGGCCCTGATCTACGCCAACCAGGCGGCTCCGGAGGCCGGTGCAGCCGCGGAGATGGTCGGCACCTGGCGGCTGGCTCCTCTCGAGGAGGGACAGACGGCAGCCGGGCCGGGCTCCATCAAGCTGGAGCTCCGCCTGGATGCGGGCAAGCTCGGCGGCTCGGCCATCTTGCCCATGCAGGGGGGCGAGAGGCGCTGGCCGATCGTCGACGCGGCGTTCGACGGCAAGACCTTCTCCTTCAAGGTCGACAACGGCGAGAATCTGCTCGCCGGGAAAATGGAGCGCGTGGACGGGAAGTTCGAAGGCCGGTGGGTCTCGGACAGCGGCGAGGAGGGGGGACGCCTCCTCATGACCAGGGCCGACGAATAGGCCTCTCTATCGGAAGGGAGCGGGTGTGTCGTAGGATTCTCCGGAATCCATCGAATCCCGTTTCCTTCCTTGAGGAGAGGCGATGCCCGAGATCCACCGCATCGGTGCGCATACCACCTGGCTCGAAGACCCTGACCTGATCGTGCTCCGCCTGGCCGGGGACGTCACTCGGGAAGACGCCGAGGCGATCAACCAGGTCCATTTCCAAATGATCGAGGGCCGTGAAAGCATCTTCATGCTGGTCGACATGGCCGGCATCGGCACCGATACGCCGGGCGGACGGAAGACAACGTCCGCCGCCCTCAACCAGATGCCCCTCCGCGGGCTCGCCGTCTGCCGCGCCCGTCTGGAAGCGCGGGTGATGGCCAAGATGATCGTCACCGGCGTGGACCTGTTCAAGGACGACGACAGCACCCGCTTCCCGGTCGAGTTCTTCGACGACGAGACCGCGGCCCGCGCCTGGATCGAGGAGCGGCGGAAGGAGCTATCCTAGGAAGCATGCCAGCCAAGCCGCATGAGCTTCCCTACCCTACGCTGTCGCCGGACACCGATCCCGATGCGGAGCGAGTCCAAATCGAGATCTTCCGCCGCATGCCGGCCTGGCGGAAGGTCCAGCTGGTCGAGGACGCCATCGAAGTCTCCCGGCAGCTTGCACTGGCGGGCTTGAGGCAGCGCCATCCAAATGCCGGACCGGAGGAGCTCCATCGCCGCTTCCTGAGCCTCTCTCTGGGTGAGGAGCTGGCCGCCCGTGTCTACGGACCTCTCCCGGAGAGCATTACGGATTCCCGGCAGAGATGACTGGTGAAACTGTCCGGATCGCCCTCCAGGTGATCGGCGTCTTGGAAGACCTCGACCTCCCCTACCACGTGGGAGGATCCTTCGCCAGCTCGGTCCATGGCTTCCCTCGACAGACACGTGACCTGGACCTCATGGTTGATCTGCCCGCTTCGGCGGTTCCGCTCCTGGTTTCCCGGCTGGAGGGTGAGTTTTATCTGGATGACGAAAGAGTCCGGCAGGCAATCCGGCGGGGCTCGTCCTTCAACCTCGTCCACCTGTCGACCGGATTCAAGGTCGACGTGTTCGTTTCCGGCCATGGCGGCTTCGACCGCAGTGAATTCGCGCGTGCGGCGCCGCAGCGCCTCACGGCAGACTCGCCGCGCGATGTGCTGGTGAAATCCCCGGAAGACACCCTTCTGCGCAAGCTGCAGTGGTACAGGCTGGGAGGCGAGACGTCCGACCGCCAGTGGACCGACATTTTGGGAATCGTCCGAACCCAAGGCGACCGGCTTGATCTCGCATACCTCCGCAAGTGGGCAGGCGCGCTGGAAGTGCAGGATCTTCTGGACCGAGCGCTGGCTTCCTGAAGAACCGGCCGGCCGCAGCCCTCCCCTTGCGCCGATCCCGGCATTGTTCCAGACTTCGGCCACATGAACGGCATTGGAGACAGCCCGCCGCGCCCCGATGGCTTCGCCAAGGTATCGGGCGCGGCGCGCTACGTGGACGACGTCTCTCTCCCGGGGATGTGGCATGGCGCGACCTTGCGCAGCCCGCACCCGCATGCCCGTATCCGCTCGATCCATTGGGACCCGGCCAAGGCTCCGGACGGCGCGGTTTGCGTGACGGTGGCGGATCTTCCTGGTCCCAATGGTGTGCAGCTCATCGATGACGGGTGGCCGATCCTCGCTGATGGGTTCACGCTCCATGTCGCCGAGCCTGTGGCGCTGGTCGCGGCGCCGACCCGCCTTGCGGCGCGGCAGGCGCTCGCGGCGATCACCGTCGACTACGAGCCGCTCGATCCCGTCCTGAGCCTGGAGCAGGCGGAGAGCCTCTCCCCTCTCTATCAGCTCGGCATGGACACCGGCGACGTGGAGGCGGCGCTGGCCCGGGCGGACGCGGTGATCGAGGGGGAGTACCGCACCGGGCACCAGGAGCACATCTACATCGAGTGCAACGGGATGATCGCTTGGTACGAGGACGACGGAGCGCTCACCGTCCTCGGTTCCATGCAGTGTCCGTACTACGTCCACAAGGCGTTGACGCACGGGCTCGGCCTGCCGGATGACAAGGTCCGGGTACGTGCCTCGACCGTGGGCGGCGGCTTCGGCGGCAAGGAGGACTTCCCCAGCGCGATCGCTCTCCATGCTGCCCTGCTGGCGCGCGCGTGCGGCCGGCCCGTGAAGGTGGTCTACGACCGCCACGAGGACATCATTGGCACCTCGAAGCGCCATCCCGCGGTCGTCCGCCATCGGACGGGGGTGACGCGCGACGGCCGTCTCCTCGGTCTCGACATCGAGATCCTGATGGATGGCGGGGCCTACGCGACGCTCTCATCCGTCGTGCTATCGCGGGCCCTCCTCCACTCCTTCGGCCCGTACCGCTGCGCCGACGTGCGCATCCGCGGGCGGGTGCTCCGCACGCACACGACGCCCAACAGCGCCTTCCGCGGCTTCGGCGCGCCGCAGGTCGAGTTCGCCCTGGAGCGCCAAATGGACCGGATCGCCCGGACCCTGGGGCTCGACCCGCTGGAGATCCGGATGCGCAACGCCGTGGAGCCGGGAGACCGGCTGCCGACCGGGCAGGTCCTCGACGCCAGCACCTCGGCGCGCCTCTGCTTGGAGGAGGCCGAACGGCGGACCGGCTTCCGCGAGCGCTGGAAGGAGCTGGAGGAGGCGCGGGCTCGGCGATCGGAGGGGAGCGACGGCGAGCCGCTGCGCGGGATCGGCCTCTCTCTGTATTTCCACGGTGCCGGGTTCACCGGCAACGGCGAACGCAAGATGAAGTCTCCGGTGACCGCCCGCATCCTGGAGGATGGCCGGATCGAGGTCCTCACCGCGATGACCGACATGGGCCAGGGGTGCGTGGCGGTCTTCCCGCAGATCGCCGCGGCCGCCGCCGGCATCCTCCCCGAGGACGTGACCTTCGCCGAGCCGGACACCGCCGAGGTGCCCGATTCGGGGCCGACCGTCGCCTCGCGCACGACCATGATCGTGGGTGGGCTGATCGCCCGCGCCGTGGCCGAGCTGCGCGACCGGGTCGTCTCCGGACGAGAGGGCGCCTCGGTCCGCGACGGTTGGATCGAAGGTCCGGATGGCTCCCGCGAGCGCTTCCGGGAAGCGGCCCTGCGGCTCCGCCAGGAGAATGGTCCGGTGGAGGTCACCCTCCGCCACGAGCCTCCGGAGTGGCAGACGTTCGACGAGTCCACCTACAGCGGCGCGGCCTACCCCACCTATGCCTGGGGAGCGGACGTGGTCGAGGTAGAGGTCGACCCCGATACGCTGGCGGTGCGGCCCATCCAGGTGACCGCCGTCTGCGAGGTGGGGCGCGCGATTCACAAGACCCTCTGCGCCGGACAGATCGAAGGAGGGACGCTCCAGGCGCTCGGCTGGGCGTTGATGGAAGAGGTCAAGATGCAGGATGGCCGTTATCTGAACGACCGCCTGGCGACCTACATCATCCCCACGATCCGGGACAGCCCGCGGATCGACGTGCACCTGCTGGAGCAGGCCTGGGAGGGCGGTCCTTTCGGTGCGAAGGGTGGCGGCGAGCTTCCCATGGACGGCGGAGCGCCGGCCGCGGCGCAGGCGATCGAGAACGCGACCGGGATCGCGGTGACCGCCATCCCCGCTACACCGGAGAGGCTCCTGGAATGGCAGAGGTCGAATCAGACCGTGGGGGATGCCGGATGACGACGTCGTTCCTGCTCAACGGCCAGTCCATCGAGGCGGAAGGGCACCCGATGGAGCGTCTCCTCGACGTGGTGCGGGAGCAACTCGGGCTCACCGGCACGAAGGAGGGATGTGGCGAGGGGGAGTGCGGCGCGTGCACCGTTCTGCTGGACGGCGAGCCGGTCCTCTCCTGCCTGGTCCCGCTCTTCCAGTGCGAGGGGCGCCGCGTCGAAACGGTCGAAGCGCTCGCCGGTCGTCCCGACGGTCCCCTGCGCGAGACCCTCGAGCGGTTCGTCGCGACGGGCGGCGTCCAGTGCGGCGCCTGCACTCCCGGAATCGTCGTGACCCTGGCGGCTCTGCTGGAGCGCAACGCGACGCCGAGCCGCGAGGAGGCCCGCGAGGCGCTCGCCGGCAATCTCTGCCGCTGCACGGGCTACGAAGGCATCCTGCGCGCGCTCCTCCCCGCGCTTGGACCAGAGGACTCGAAGGCATGATCGCCCTGCGTCCGCGCTCGCTGGACGAGATGGTCCGGCACCTGGAGGGAGATCCCGGCCTGATCCCCGTCGCCGGCTGCACCGACCTCATGGTCCGCGGACCCGAGGCGCTGCACCGGATCGATAAGGTGATCGACCTGCTCGGGATTCCCGAGCTGCGCGGTAGCCGCGCGGTCGACGGTGGATTGGAGATCGGAGCCGCGACGACCTTCACGGAAATTCGGAGCTCGGCCGCGGTCCGCGCCGCCTTTCCCGCGCTGGTCGAGGCGGCCGGGCAGGTCGGAGGCTGGCAGATCCAGAACCGCGCCACGCTCGGGGGCAACATCGCCAATGCCAGCCCCGCGGGCGACTCCCTCCCCGTGCTCCTGGCTCTCGACGCGGTCGTCGTCGTGGCGGGCCGGAAGGGTCAGCGGGAGATCCCCTACGCCGAGTTTCACACCGGCTATCGCAAGACCGCTCTGGAGCCCGGAGAGATCATCGTCCGCGTCCGCCTCCCCCACCTTCCGGCCGGCTCAATCCAATCTTTCCGGAAGGTCGGGACACGGGAGGCGCAGGCGATCTCAAAGGTCGTCGTCGCCCTGGTGGGACGGGTCGACAGCGGCCGGATCGCCGAGCTCCGCCTCGCCGCCGGAAGCGTCGCTCCGGTCCCGGTCCGTCTGCGCGCGGCCGAAGAGGCGGTACGGGGGCTTCCGCCGGAAGCCGAAGCCGCCAACCGCGCCGGAAGCATCGCAGCCCAGGAGGTCCAGCCGATCGACGACGTCCGCTCGACCGCGGAGTACCGTCGCTACGTGCTGGAGCGGGTGGTGCGGCGGATGGTGCTGGGATTGGTGGGGTAACTTCGGCCGTCCGATAGAATGCTCTCATGAGCAGGCTCATCGACATCGATCGCTGCCTGGAAGTGCTTCGGGGCTACCTGCCGTACTTGGAAGAACATTTCCACGTAGGCTCGCTGGGAGTCTTCGGCTCGTACGTCCGGCACGAGGAGCACGAAGGGAGCGATCTCGATATCCTGGTGACCTTCACCGAGGTCCCAAGCCTTCTCGGCTTTCTGGCCTTGGAGAACTACCTCTCCGATCTTCTGGGGGTCAAAGTGGACCTCGTCATGGAAGACGCCTTGAAGCCACGCATCGGCGAGAGGATCTTGAGCGAAGTCGTATCGATATGAAGAAGGAGCGATCGCACCAGGACTATTTGACCGACATGCTGGATGCGATGTCGAAGGCCAGGCAGTTTGTGGAAGGAATGAGCTTCGAGCAGTTCTCCACCGATGACAAGACGATTTTCGCGGTCATTCGAGCTCTCGAGATCGTAGGAGAGGCAGCGAAGAAGATTCCTCCGGAAGTCAGGGTGCTTCGACAGGAGATACCCTGGCGCGAGATCGCTGGGATGCGAGACAAGCTGACCCATGATTATTTCGGCGTCGACGTGTCGGTGATCTGGAAGACCGTCGGCGAGGATCTCCCTCCCCTGGAAGAGGGGATCCGTTCGTTGCTCGACGAACACTCCTGAAGGAGAACATCGAATGCCGACGACCCTGACCGCCGACGCGCTCGGCGCAGTCTTCGCGCGCCTGCGCGGCGCGAATCTCGCCTTTGCCCGGCGCTACCCCGGAGAGTCGGGGCACCGCCAGCCGGTTCACGTGGTCTACGGTGGGGCGCACCTCTTCCACTCCGACTCCGCCGCACGCCTGGGAGCTCTCGCCCTCCGCGCTCTCGAAGAGCACGCGCCGACGCCCGAGGATCTCGCCCGGGCGATCGGCCTGCCGGAGGCGTTCGCTTCGACCATTTGGACGCGTGCCGCCGAGAAGCTGCGCCGCGAGCCGGTCGAGGACTATCGCGCCGATTTCGAGGACGGCTACGGCAACCGACCGGACGCGGAGGAAGACGGGCACGCCGAGTCCGTGGCCCGCGAGATGGCGGCGGGCCTGGCTGCCGGTACGCTGCCGCCCTTCATCGGCATCCGTATCAAGCCCTTCACCGAAGAGCTGCGCGATCGATCCGTGCGCACCCTGGATCTCTTCCTGACGACGCTCGTGCGCGAGACCGGAGGCCGGCTGCCGGAGGGCTTCGTCGTGACCTTGCCCAAGGTGACGATCCCCGAGCAGGTCACGGCGCTCGCCGATCTCTTCGATCTGCTGGAGCCGGCGCTGGGCCTCCCGTCCGGCGCCCTGCGCTTCGAAATTATGATCGAAACGCCGCAGTCGATCCTCAACGAACGGGGCATCTCCAGCCTGCCGCTCCTCGCCGATGCGGCGCGCGGCCGGTGCGTGGCGGCTCACTTCGGAGTCTACGACTACACCGCCTCGTCCAACATCACGGCGGCCTGGCAATCGATGGATCATCCGGTCTGCGACTTCGCCCGTGAGATGATGCAGGTCGCCTTCGCCGGCACCGGCATCTGGATCTCGGATGGCGCGACGAACATCCTGCCCGTCCCGCCGCACCGCGCCGCCAAGGAAGGCCCCGCGCTCACCCAAGCGCAGGTCGAAGAGAACCGCACCGCCGTGCACCGGGCCTGGCGCCTCCACCACGACCACATGCGCCGCTCGCTCATCGGCGGGTTCTATCAGGGCTGGGATCTCCATCCCGCGCAGCTCGTCACCCGCTTCGCCACGGTCTTCGAATTCTTTCTGGAAGGGCTGGACGCCGCCTCCGACCGCCTCCGCAACTTCGTGCAGAAAGCCGCCCAGGCGACGCTGGTGGGAGAGGTCTTCGACGACGCAGCGACGGGCCAGGCCCTCCTCAACTACTTCCTACGTGCCGTCAACTGCGGCGCGATCACGGAAGAGGAGGCGCTGGAGCGGTCAGGGCTGAGCTTGGAGGAGCTGCACGGGCGGTCGTTCGTGAAGATTTTGGAGCACAGGCGGGGATGAAAACTCCTTCCAAGAGTTGCTCCGATAGCGGGCTCATCCAGGACGCAGTGGCCGAGAAACTGCGGCGCCAGCGGCTCGTTCGTCTCGCCAAAGCATGCGCACAGCTTCAGCTCCCTACCGAGCAGGAAGCCGCTGAAGAACTCTTCCGAGGCGAGACCGAATGGCCCGAATACTGAGAGGCGATATATCCTTGGGTCGACCTCGATCCTGTGGGCGGTTGTCCCCGGAGGAGCTGCAAAGGATTATCGAGGGATTGAACGAAATCATCGGTGGCTAGGGAGCCCCCCGCAGCGCTATCCCCTTCGGATCGTCGCCTCGATCAGCCCATACGGCTCCGCCGTCGCCACGAAGATCTCGTTCCTGTTCTCCAACCCGAACGGCGTGAGGTCCACTGGAATGTGGTGCTTGTTGGGCATCGAGATGTGGATCTCTTCGACGTCCACCGTCTCCAGAACGGCTTCTCCCATCGCATACAGCGTGTGCTGGACCGAGAGGCTGTCGTGGTCGGCGAAGGTTTCGAGCAGGATGCGCCGCACCTCGTGCCAGAGAGAGCCGAAAGGCACATAGGGACGTGAATACCGCCAGGTTGCCCGCACGGCCGTGGCGAGGAGACGGTCCGAGGTTTCCTTGAGAGTCGTATAGCGGTCGCGCGGGAAACCTTCGAACGCTGACTGCGCCGTTTTCAGCACCACGAGATCTTCGAGGCCGGCCAGCACGCGCGCGGCGTTGTGATCGCGGGTCACGACGGCGATCCGCCTCTCGCTGCCGGCGCGCCGGAAGGCGTGCGGGTGCGGCTCGTCCCCCTTTTCGATGCGCTCCCACAGATGCTCGGTCAGCTCGGCGTGCGCTTTCGCGGCCCGCGGGCTCGCCTGCAATACGTGATCGGTCAACGCGAGGCCGAAGTCTTCGATGTCGTCGAAGGGATGCTCGGCGGCCAGGGCATAGACCATGTTCTTCATCGTGTCCGTGGGGAGCACGCCGCTGTTGTCGCCTTCCGTGTAGGCCGCCGCGAAATCTCCTTCGAGACGGATGGCGACCGTGACGTCCCGCAGCTCGTGCGCATCGGGACGCCGCCGGACGGTGACGAGGCGCACCGCCTGCTTTCCATAATTGTTCTCGGCCACGGTGACGGGCATGCTCAGCTCCCCCGATACGTCGAATAGCCGAACGGGCTCAGCAGCAGCGGCACGTGGTAGTGCTGCTCTGTGTCCCGGATAACGAAGACGATGGAGGCTTCGGGATAGAAGCTCTCCACACCGCTCGTCTCGAAATACTTTCCAACCCCGAACGTGAGGCGCCAGGCTCCCGCCGTCAAAGCAGATCCCGGGGGCAGGAGCTGGCGGGCGCGGCCGTCCGCATCGGTCTCTGTCCGTGCGATCTCGCGCCAGCCTTCCTCCCCTTGGAATTCCAGAAGAACGGGGACACCGCTCGCCGGCCGGCCGCGCGACGTATCGAGCACGTGCGTAGTAATTCCGCTCAATTGATTCCGCTCATGAGGGTAATAGTTTCTCCAGCCGCAGATGAGTGATCTTCCGCTGTTCTTCGGCTGCGGCTCGAAGCTCCGTTTGGGGATCGTTGCCGAAGCGCTCCTGGAGCAGAGCCAGCATCTCTCCCGCGCTCTTGCCGGTGGCGCAGACGACGAAGATGTGTCCGAACCGCGATTCATAGCGCCGGTTCGCCTCGGCGAGCTCGGCCAAGACCTCGGAGCGGGCTCCCCGCGCGCCGGCCTGCTCCTGCTCGGACCAACGCCCTCCCTTCTCGCCGATCCGCGGGTGCGCCTTGAACGCTTCCAGCCAGTCCTCCGGCGCCAGACTCCACCAGATCCCGTCGGACATCTTGAGCAAATCGGCGCGGTCGCGGAAGGGGCGGCCCGCCGCCATCCGCCGCGCCCAAACTCGCGAGCCGCAACAGGCGAGGAGCGCCGCTTCCGCCTCCGCAAATGGCAGCGCGTTCAGCCAATCGATGGCCGTGACCATCCCGAAGAGCCGCAGCCGGGCCACGCCGCCGTCCGGATAGATGTTCAGGCGGGCGTGGGTGAATGGACCGGACGCGGCGAGCTCGTCAAAGAGGTGCCTGGTGTGCGGGCGCAAGGGAGTCTGCGGGAGGATTTCCCGCCAGCCGCTGAAGCTCTCCGAGGCCAGTTGATCGGCCGAAGCTCCTACGGCGTCGCAGGCTTCGATCGAGCAGCTTCCGGGCGCGTTGCCTTTGAAATGCGAGGTGTCCACCTCGGCGCGCTGGAGCGCGGCGCGCGTGCCCAGCTTGACGATCGCCCAGTCGTGGCCGGGCCCCCGCCGCCGCTTCGTTTCCCAGCCATCGTGCATGCCGTGTGACGGGCCCGGAAGGATCAGGTTATGACGGTTGCCAAAGAACATGTCGCTACAGGAGAGGACGGCTCCGCCGTTTTCCACTCCGGCCAGATCGATCTCACTCCGGCGCCGCAGGAGCCGCGGCCAGTCCGGGACGACCTCGCCGTGCACGCGCAGGCGGGCCACGCCGCCATCCGGAAAGATGTTGAGGCGGAGGTGGGTAATCCGTCCCACCTCCTGATCTATCGAAAAACGGTTGCTCGCATTTCCCTGGAGCGGCGAGCGCGGCAGGATCTCGATCCAGGCGGCGCTCAGCAGCTCGTCGGGAGCGGGATGCCCGTCCA
>Ga0126309_10000068_pt1 | contig 34380 bp, 21 predicted proteins | sample Plot56_FD_92541 | JGI IMG/M metagenome (GOLD analysis project Ga0126309, IMG submission 92541) | Serpentine soil microbial communities from UC McLaughlin Reserve, CA, USA - Plot56 | ecosystem: Environmental > Terrestrial > Soil > Grasslands | place: USA: UC McLaughlin Reserve, Lake County...
GCAGGCATGCAAGAAGGATCTTAGGCCATTCCTGGAGAGAGAACAAGACCCCTCATGACGTGCCTCCGGTCGCCACATCATGCTTTACAGGAGGAACGAGGCGGTAAACAGATACACTTTGATGATAGCCTGCCGATCTCCTTGGAGAACATCCATACCGACGGATCCGAAGAGGATACAATTATACGATTCCGACTATCAAACAAAAGTGAGATCGTTATCTATTTCCCCATAAATAGGGATGCGTACTAATCCCAGAGCCAATTGGTCGACGAATAACTGGTCCAGCAGCATTTCGCTCAGCCTTTCCCATTGGAGTGGGAATCGTGCCTGTGCTTGGACCAGTAGAGCACCAAGAGAGAGTCATCGCAGAAGAGACGGTCCGCAGAGATCTATACACCGACCGCGCCTCGCGACATTTCAGAAGCTTCTGGTATCACAATCCCGATGGTTTCTCGGACTTTTCCGAGTTAATACGTAAAACGTGGCCGGAGATCGAAGTGTCACGACCAACTCGGGCAGGAGGATTTCTTGACGAGCTCGTTATGGTTTGCGCAGAGGGCGGGATGCCTCGCGAACTCTTCTGGTCTGGATTTGGGTTTCAGGTGTGGTGCCAACTATTGACGCACATAGTTCGCTCGTCCGACCAAACTTTGCTCATCGTTGATCAACCGGAGATCTACCTCCATCCTGAAGTCCAAGGTCAGCTACTCAGTATCCTTAGGAGCGCAGGTCCGGACATTGTCATTGCGACGCACTCAACCGAGATTATGAGCGAGGCAGATCCGTCCGAAATCCTTCTAGTTGACAAAACCAAGAAATCAGCACCTCGATTGCGAGATGTCGATGAAGTACAAAAGGCTCTGGAGCTCATCGGCTCTGCTCAGAACATAACGCTGACTCAACTTGCAAAGACCAGAAGGGTTCTCTTCGTCGAAGGTCCAACTGATTTTATACTACTGCGCCGTTTTGCAAATCACCTCGGTTTCCGCGAGCTCGGCGCAGGAGTGGGGCTGACCCCCGTACAATCCGAAGGGGCCTCTACATGGGAAAGAATTGGCTCTGTTGCCTGGGGAATCGAGAAGACTTTAGGGAGCGAGCTTAGCATAGGAGCTATTTTCGATAGAGACTATCGCTGTGAGGAGGAAGTAAGAAGTATTCGGGCTGAACTAGAAAAGCGCCTGGCTTTTACACATTTTCATGCCGGAAAGGAAATAGAAAATTATCTGCTTGTACCCGAGGTTCTTGATCGAGCGTTCACCAGGGCAGTTAAAGAACGTCTCAAACGAACAGGCGAAGCTCCTTCGACTCTTGAGCCGATGAGATCCATATTGCAGCGAGTCACAGAGGGGGTCAAGAGCGAAGCACAGGGCCAGTATCTTACGAAGTGGACTACCTTCCACAAGTCTTCACGGAATGACCCCGCAACTCTCACGACCGAAGCGATCAAATGGTTCGAGCAACACTGGAAGCATCTAGATGACCGGCTGAAGATTGTGCCAGGCAAGAAGGTCCTACGGTTGCTGCGAGACGAGGTCCAGAAATCCTATGGGGTCAACTTGACCGACCTTAGAATTGTCGATGCCTTCATATGGACGAGTGCCCCGAAGACTTAAGAGGTCTTATCGAAGCGCTGGACAAGTACCGCGTTGGTAGCTAGGCGGCTATCCAGGAGCTGCCAAGCGAGATCAGTAGTCTGTTTCCAGGAGGCAGAAGGGTTGGACGGCTGACGGCCTAAGCGGACGCGGCAGCGAGGTAGCCGGGATGGGTGCTTAGAGTTGAAGGTGCTTCTTGGCACAATCCAAGATGCCGAGATATCGAGCCATACGCTTCACGTGGGCCTGTCTCGATTTCGGGATTGTCCCGCTTGCCGTGCTTGCCTCGCGGTAGGCGATACGGAGCGAGGTCCTTCCAGTAAACCCAATTGTGGTGCGGTTTTTCGTCGATGCGCGTGCCTGGAGCGCACGCATCGAGCATTGCTTCTATTTCTTTGAGTGTTACGGTGCCGCTGTTCGGCATCCACGCTCAGGCGGCGATCGCCGCTGCACCTTCTTGATTGTGGGCGGCTTTCGGCTGGTGTATTTGCTCGACGTTGACCCGCAGCGGTGAATCAGCCGGCCTTTTATCGAGCCACTCTGCCGTGATCTTTCCCTCGCGGACTTCAGTGACCGCCGCCTCCCACTCTTGGAGTGCTACTTGGTTTGTTGCGTGGAAGAACTTTTCCACTTCCGCCTTGAAAGCGGAAAAATCCGCAGCATCCATTGCGATGTCGAACAGCACAAGCCGGAATTCCACACAGAAGGCGGCTAGAGCCTCTCCCGGGCCTGCTCCCTTGGACGCGAAGCCTCCAGGGTTGACGCCTTCGACCCAGTATTCCCCGTCCTCGTTGGACATGAGTGCTCGGCCGGCGATCTCGACACCGGCTATAAAGCCATTCCCCTCGATCAACTCGCGGCGACCGAAGAGTATCGGGTACCGTTCCATCGTAGACCTCCCCTCAGTTAACGTCGGAGGGTAAGAACGTCAGAGGACACTGATGCAATCTCCATCCCAAGGGTTAAGCCGTGTCCCGACTCTCTTATTGAGCCATTGTTGTCACTTTGCGGATGCGTGTCAAGTGCGGGACATGCCAGGACGTGCCAGGTAGACGGCACAGGAGCCGGAGACCAGCCCCTGCGCTATCGTCCAGTGCCCTTACCGCCAACTCACCCGCGCCCCCACCCGGAACGTCCGTGGTGCCACGACCCTTGTAGCCTCCGCCGCGCGGCCGACGCCCAGATCGAGCTCGCGCTCGGCGACGGTTCCGGTGTTCAGCAGGTTGAAAACGTCCAGGCTCAGGGTGAGGTGGAGGTCGCGATCCCAGGCGAGCTCCTTGGTCAGGAGGAAGTCGGTCGTCACCAGGTCGGAGGTCCGCGCGCCCGGACCGCTCACCGGGACGCGGACCAGGCCGGCCCGTTCCCGCAGGACCTGGCGATACCAGGCGAGCGGTACTCCTTCGTGGCCGTCCACGGCCAGCGACACGTTGAACCCTCGCGGGAGCTGCCGGGTTCCCATGAGATGGAAGGACCAGCGGCTTCCCAGGAAGCGCACGGGCTCGTGGGGCAGGACGGCGCCGCCGGCCGGCAGCAGCACGCGCTGGCCGTCCTGGTCGCCGCCTCCCAGGGCGGTCGTCGGGTCGTCGAAGCGGAGGGCTTCGGGGTCGACCTGCCAGGTCCAGTCGTGCCAGGCCACGTGTCCGCGGCTCATCCAACGGTTGGTGAGGCGCTTGTTCCAGGAGGCGACGAGGTCGAAGGCGTCGCGGCTCCGGTCGCCGTTGGCCAGCTGACGGCTGCCGGTCCACTCCAGTCCCGGACGGAGATCGAACCAGCCCACTCCGTCCACGGTGCCGGCCTGGATCCAGTCGTCCGAGGTGGCGGCGTAGACGGCGCCGCTCGCTTCGTCGCGGACCAGCCAGCGCTCCTCCAGGACGTTGGTGGTGCGCCTCCAGGTGCCGCGGAGCCCGATCAGCATCTCGGGGAGAAGCGCGTACTCCACCTCCAGCGCGGCCTCGTCGGTGACCTCGGGCGCGAGATCCCGCGAGATCGCCAAGGGATTGGTCGCGAAGGCGAAGACGGGCGGCTCGCCGTCCTGGAGCACGAAGGACGCGGCGCGCAGGGACTCGGGCTGGGCGGCGAGGGAGATCTCCGTTCCGAACTGTGAGGTGTAACGGGCGAGCGTCGCCCGCAGCACGGTTTTCCGTTGCGGACCCAGCGCGTACGTCATCCCGAGACGAGGCGACAGGGTTTCCGCGCCGTACGCCACCGGGGCTCCGAGGTCCTGGGTATCGCGGCGCAAGCCCAGAGTGAACGTCGCCGGGCCTATGGACAGGAGGTCCTGCAGCCAGAGCGTGCGGATCTTCAGCTCCGCGTCCACCCGGCCCGCCTCCCAGATCTCGGCCAGGGCGGTTCCGGAGGACAGCCCAAGGGGCTCTCCCGCCAGAACCAGACGGCCCGGCGGAACCAGGAGCCGCTCGGTTTCCTGGGAGCGCTCCTGGACGCAGATCCGGAGCTCATGGCTGACCGGGCCCGTGTTGAAGAAGGAGACCGCCGACAGCTCGGCTTCGCGGTTCCGCTGATCCTCGTCCAGGGCGAACCAGCTCCCGCGGCCAACGCCGGCCGCATCGACGAAGCCGTCTCCGCCGGTGCCCGCGCCGGGACGGCTGCGCAACGAGCCCTCGTTTCCGGTCAGGAGGCCGGTGAGATAGAAGTTGGATCCAAAAATGTGTGTGTCCTCGACCTTCCAGAGAACCTCGCGGCCCTCCTGATCCCACAGGGTCTCCTGAGACCGTGAAGGCGCCGCGCCGATGCCGTCGCCGGCGGCTTCGCCCCAGTGCGCCAGGAGAGTCGCCGAGTTGATCTCCGTGAGCTGAAGGTTGAGCTTCGCGCCGGCACTGTCGCGGACCGAGGTTTCGGTTCCTCCGCCCAGGGCGACGCGCTCGATCTCGCTCCGCGACAGGGTGCTCCAGATTCAGGAGCGGTCGCGGCGGAGCGGTCCCCCCACTTCACCGCTCCCCACCCGCAGGCTGTCGAGCCGCTCCTCACTCTCGCCGGAACGACTGCCGGCGAGCGGGCCGCCGATCCAGGCGAGACGGCCAGCGGCGCGCCATTCGTTGGTGCCGCGCGGGGCGATCAGGCTGAGCTGGGGCCCGGGAGTCTCCACCGCGGCGTCAGCGCCGCCGGTCGTGACCTGCATCTCCTCGAAGGACTCGAAATCGTAGTAGCCCGGGCTCGTTCCGAGGGCCGCGAAGTCGGTGATCGTCACGCCATCGAGCTTCCAAGCGTAGGCGGAGGCTCCCCCCGCGGCCGCGGTGGGCTGCCAGCCGCTCTCGTTGCCGCCCACGTTGATCCGGTCCGTCAGGACTCCCGGCGTGGCCCGCAGGGCGGCCCAGACGTCGCCCTGCCCGGCGCCGAACGTATGCTCGGTCTGGCTCACCGTGGCTCCGATCGAGATCCGCCGCTCGTCGAGAAGCGGCGATTCGGCGGTCACGTACATCATGTCTTGGACGGCGTTCGGATCCAGGCTCGGGTCATAGACCGGCAGCGGCACGGCACCGCGGGGCACCGCTCCCGGAATCCGATAGGCGGCGGGCGCCACGCCGGAGGGCCGCGACGGCTCCGCCTCGGCGACGATGAAGCTCGTGTACGGCGTCAGCAGGCCGTGGCGGAGACCCAGCTCGGTCACTTCGCGCTCGACCTCCTCCGCATCGGCTCCGGCGGTCAGGCCGTCGAGGAGCGCCTGGATCCTGCGGCCGGCCCAGAGCTTGTCGAGGCCGGCGCCGTGGACTTCGGCGGCGGCGGGGATTTCGTCCCGCCAGGGCTCGCCGCCCCGCAGCCCCTCCACTTCGACAGAGCCGGCGGTGCCGCGCAGACGGGCGGTGACCACGATCGGCTCGCCGAGGTAGAGGTCGGGGATGCGCTCGGGCCATGCCGCGGCGGCTGGATCAGACCAGCGCGCCGCCACGTCGCGCAGCATCGGCGTCTCGATCCGGGCGAAGAGATCGTCCATGCCAGCGGTCACCTGACCGGTGCTGGCGATGGCGGTGAAGGAGCCCCTTCCCAGATCGGCGGCCTTGCGCAGGAACGCGGCATTGGGCGCGGAGCCGATCGCCACGGTGAACAGGCGGCTCTCGCCGACGTTCTGGCTGATGAAGCGCAGCAGCTCGGCCTCGTTCGAGACCTGGCCGTCGGTGGCGAAGATCACCTGGCGCAGGAGGCCCAGCGTCCTGGCCTTTTTGGGCAGGGCGAGATCCAGGGCAGGGAGCATCTCGGTGCCGCCATCCACCTCCAGCTTGCGGACCCACGCCTTCGCCAGCTCGATGAACGCGGGGTCCGCCGGTACGCTGTCCGGAAACAGGGCGGAGGCCTGCGACGAGAAGCGGATCACGTTGAAGGCGTCGCCCGGACCGAGGCGTCCGAGCCCGAGGACCAGGGCCTGCCGCGCCTGCTCCAGAGACTCGCCCTCCATCGATCCCGAGGTATCGATCACGAAAACGGTCTCCCGCGGCAGGCGTGCCGCCACGGCTTCCGGCGCGTCGGGCGGCATCACCATGAGGAGCGCATAGCGCTCGCCGTCCACCTCTTCGGTGAAGAAGACCGCCCGCGGCTCGCGGCCGATCACGGGCGTCCACTCCAGAAGGAAATCGGCGTCGGCCGGGGCCACGCCCTTGGCCAGGTCCACGGCGTAGCGGAGCCGGCGCTTGTCGGGCGCCACGGTGATTTCGTGCGAGGAGCTTTCAATCCGCCTCAGCGGGAACCCCGGAGCGAGGTCGACATGAAAGGCGAAGGAGGGCGCCGCGGGGCCGGCGACGGGCTTCGGGATGGGCAGCGCATCCTGCGGCTTCGGGGCGTAGCGCGGTGGCAGGACCATGGGGAAGCGCAGGCCGAAGCGGCCGTGCCCGTACTCCACGACCTGCTGCAGCTCGATGGTGATCTCCACGGTCTCGCCCGGGCCGATGTTGGCCACCGAGGTGGTGAAGACGCCGGGGCGCTCGAGCTCGAGCAGCGAGGCGCGGCGTCCTTCCTGCTTCGCCTGCACGTACTCCGCCGCGGCCTGCTGCTTTTCGCGCACGGCGCCGTCGAGGGTTCGATCACCCACTTTCATCCGCAGCGCGTCGACGGCCGCGCCATCCGGCAGCGGGAAGAGATAGATCCCCTCCACCCAGCCCGGCGTGGGATTCGTGAAGATCTGCGTGACCCGGGCGCGCGCCACGATCCCGGTCACCCGGACCTCGACGGCAGTGCCCACGGCGGGCGCCGGGAACGGATCTCCGTTGCCGGACCGTACATAAAGACCCTGATCGGTGGCCGCCCGCAGAGAGCCGGCGACCGCGAGAGATAAAACGACCAGCAGCACGAAGAACTTGCTCATCTTCATGGCGACTCCCCCGCCCTCCGGAGGTGTGATCAAAATGCTTCCGATCACAGGGACAAGGCAAAACCCTTGCCATGCCTTACGAAGGGGAACGTCTCCGAAGAAAAAGGGTTCTTATTCAAAAAACTGAACGCCTCCGGGTCCAATCGATTGATCATTGAACCATCGATATGCGGCGATCATCGCCTCCAGCTGGTCGAGCCCTCGCTGGACCTCCTCGATGCTGGGGCCGAAGGAGAGGCGGACGTGCTGGTGGAAGCGCGACAGGCGCTGGGCGCGGCGGTGCCCCGGGTTCACGTCGAAGAAGACTCCCGGCACGCAGATGACCCGGTGCTCGAGCGCCGCGCGGAAGAAATCCATGCCGTCCGAGATCGGCTCGGGCAGGTCGCGGACCGAGACGAAGACGTAGAACGTCCCCGCCGGGTCGGGGAAGACGCGCATCCCCAGATCGTTCAGGCGGCGCAGCACCAGCTCCCGCTTGGGCAGGAAGGCGTCGCGGATCGCCCGCGTCTCGGCCAAGACCAGCTCCGGCTCCATCAGCGGGACCGCCGCCCGCTGCTGCGGCCGCGAGCCACCGCCGTCGAGGAACGAGCCGGCGCTTTCGATGGCCTCAATCACGTCCCGGGGGCCGAGCGTCCAGGTCACCCGCCAGCCGGGATAGCGCCAGTTCTTGGTCAGCCCGTCGACGATGACGACTGGATCGCGATTTACGTCCTCCACGTAGCGGGCCGCGCTCACCACCGGGCCCGTCTCCCCTTCGCCGAGGGTCCAGACGTAGTGGGAGTAGAACTCGTCCATCAGCAGCGTGCAGTCGAGCTCGCGGCCGACCTCGATCCACTCGGCGAGCTCGCGGCCCGAGACCAGCCTGCCCATGGGGTTGCACGGGTTCGAGAAGAGGAGCACGGAGAGGCCGCGGCCGATCACCTCGCGCCGCAGGTCGTCGGCGCCGAACGCGTAGCCCTGCTCGCGCCGCAGCAGGATCGGGATCGGCGTCACCAGCCGGAAGATGTCGAGGAGCTCCTCGTAGGCTGTGTAGTCCGGCAGGAAGTGCCCGAGGTTGACCTGGTCGAGGGAGGCGACGGCGCGCGTCAGGGCCGCCCGGCCGCCGCCGGAGATCGCCACGTTTTCCGCCGTGTACTGGGAGCGCATGCCGCGGCGGAACAGACGGTTGTAGAGCGAGGCCACGGCGTCGCGTAGCTCGGGGATGCCGGCGACGGGCGCGTAGTAGTGGTCCGCCGGATCGATCTCGATGCTTTCGACGCGCGGCGGCGCGCCGGGCAGCGGGCCCGTTTCGGGCTGCCCCTGGCCGAGGTTGGACCACCGCGGGTCGCCGGTCCGGTAGCCCCGGCCCGTGGCCTCCTTGGTGACGTAGACGACTCCGGTGCGCGGAACCGAGCGGAACGCCTGGAGGCTGTTGGGGGGCGAAGCGGCATCGAACCTCATGGCAGAGGGAATGTAGCATGGGGCAACCCCATGGCCCGCAGCGGCCCCGCCAGGTCCTCCGGGACCGGCGCCGCGAGGCAGAGCGGCCGGCCGTCGTCCGGATGGGCGAAGGCGATCTCCAGGGCGTGCAGGGCGAGGCGGCGCAGGCCGAAGCGCTCGCGGAACAGCCGGTTGTGCTCCCCCTTGCCGTAGCGCACGTCCCCGATCAGTGGATGGCTGACGTGCTTCAGGTGGCGGCGGATCTGATGGCGCCGGCCGGTGCGGGGGACCGCCTCGACCAGGGAGTAGCGCTCGAAGGTGCCGAGCCGGCGGTACTCGGTGACCGCCGGCACGCGCGGGCCGTCTTCGTCCCGCGGGATCGGATGGTCGATCACCCCCTCCTCCGGGGTGATGCCGCGCACCAGCGCCAGATAGCGCTTGCATACCGTGCCGGCCTCGAGCTGCTCCTGGAGCCGCCGCGCCGCTTGCCGGTCGAGCGCGAAGAGGAGGACGCCGCTGGTCCCCCGGTCCAGGCGGTGGACGGGATAGACGTGGCGGCCCACCCGGTCGCGCGCCAGAGTCAGGGCCACGATCCGCTCCCGCGAGGCACCGCGGTGGACCGGCAGGCCCGAGGGCTTGGCCACGGCGATCAGCCGGTCATCACTGTAAAGCAGCGGAAGGGGGTCGTAAATGGGCATCCAACAGGTACAATCTCCAGGAATGAAGATCGAGAAATCCGACGGCTCGACGGTCGGGATGACCGGGATCGGCGGGCTCGGAGACCGGGGCGAAGAACGCTCGGGCCTGCGCCTGCCCACCCTGACGATTCTCTATCATCCCGACCTCCGCCGCATCGGGTCCCGCACTTTCCTGAGCGAGCTCCTCGTCGGCCGCGAGGTGTTGGTGAGCCGCAACCAGCCAGAGCTCTCCCGGCCGGACCAGCTGGTCGGCGCGCCTCTGGAGGACGCCCACATCAGCCGCCGGCCGTTCCGCCTGCGCGCCGTGGAAGGGGGCGGCGTCGATCTGCTGCTGGACGACTCCCGGACCGCCGTGGTGGCGCAGGGGGTTTCCGTGCTCCAGGAACACCGGTTCTCCGCCGCGGAGCTCGAGAACGGCGCGATCCTGGAGCTGTCCGGGCGCGTGGCGCTGCTCCTCCACCTGGCGACTCCTCCCGGGGAGACGCCTCCCCGCTTCGGCCTGATCGGCGACAGCCCCGGCCTGCTGCGCGTCCGCGCCGACATCCAGCGGGTGGCGGACCTCGAGGTCCCCGTGTTGCTGCGCGGCGCCACCGGGACGGGCAAGGAGCTGGCGGCGCGCGCCATTCATGACTCCAGCCCGCGCCGGTCCGGCCCCTTCCTGGGGGTGAACCTGGGAGCGATCGCGCCCAGCCTTTCGGCCTCCGAGCTGTTCGGCGCCGTGCGCGGCGCCTTCACCGGCTCGGTCAGCCAGCAGGAGGGGTATTTCCGGCGCGCCCATGGCGGCACCCTGTTCCTCGACGAGATCGGCGAGGCGCCTCCCGAGATCCAGGTGATGCTGCTGCGCGCGCTGGAGACCGGGGAGATCTTCCCCGTGGGCTCGCAGTCCCCGCTGCGGGCGGACGTGCGGGTGATCGCCGCCACCGACTCCGACCTCGAAGGCAAGGTGCGCGATGGAGGCTTCCGGGCACCGCTGCTCCACCGGCTCTCCGGCTTCGAGATCTGGATGCCCCCTCTGCGCGAGCGCCGCGAGGACATCGGGCGGCTGCTGCTCCATTTCCTGCGCCAGGAGCTGGCGCGGATCGGCGAGGGGCAGCGCCTCGACCCCGAGTCGCGGTCCTGCGACCCGCTCTGGCTGCCCCCCCGGCTGGTGGCCCGCCTGGCCCGCTTCGACTGGCCGGGCAACGTGCGGCAGCTCCGCAACGTGGCGCGCCAGCTCGTCATCGGCAGCCGCGGCCTCTCCCGCCTGGAGATCGGCCCCCAGATCGAACGGCTGCTGCGGGAGGAGGACTCCGCGGCTTCCGGGGAGCGGCATTCCGCCGAGCCCTCTCCACCGGCACCGCCGCGGTGGCGCCGGCCGTCCGAGGTGGGCGAGGAGGAGCTCCTGGCGGCTCTGCGCGAGCACCGGTGGGACCTCAAGGCCACCGCCTCGGCACTGGGGATCTCGCGGACCTCCCTCTATGCCCTGATCGAGGAGAGCCCGCACATCCGCAAAGCCTCGGACCTCTCCGCCGAGGAGATCGAGCAGAGCTTCCAGGAGCAGGGAGGCGATCTGGACGCCATGGTGGAGCGTCTGGAGGTCTCGAAGAAGGCGCTCAGCCGGCGGCTGCGGGACATGAAGCTCGCATAACTCGCGTAAGATGCCCCCTGTACGTCTCAAAAGGCGCCAGGTGTCGATGTCGGAGATCCCGCAGAAGATCGGCCCGTACCGGGTCCTGCAACAGCTCGGAGTCGGAGGCATGGGCGAGGTCTTCCTCGCCTATGACGAGCGCCTCGACCGCCGCGTGGCGATCAAACGCATCCGCCTGGAAGAGGTCCCCTCGACCCCGGATCAGCGCGAGCGCTTCCGCCGCGAGGCCCGGGTCGCGGCCCGTCTGAACCACCCCGCCATCGTCCAGGTCTACGACATCCTCCAGGAAGGGGACGGCGAGCACATCGTGATGGAGTACGTCGAGGGGACCAGCCTGTACGCCCTCGCGTCCCAGGGTCCGCTCAACCTCCCTCTGGCCCTGCGCCTCGCCCGCGAGATCGCGGACGGCCTCGACACCGCCCATCACGAGGGGATCGTCCACCGCGACCTGAAGACGGAGAACGTGCTGGTCACCCGGAGCGGTCACGCCAAGATCAGCGACTTCGGGATCGCCAAGCAGCTCCTGGCCGGACCCGAGCCGACGCTCACCCAGGGAAACATCGTCCTGGGCACCTATCGCGCCATGTCGCCCGAGCAGGCCCGGGGCGCCGCGGTCGATCACCGCTCCGACCTCTTCTCCCTCGGAGTCCTGCTCTACGAGATCCTCGCCGGACGTTCCCCCTTCGCAGCGGAAAACCCGCTCGCCACCGTGAACCGCATCATCTTCCACACGCCGGCGCCGGTGCGGTCTCTCCGGCCCGAGGTCCCGGAGGAGGTCTCGTCGCTGGTCGATCAGCTCCTCCAGAAAGATGCGTTCCTGCGTCCGCGCAGCGCCGGCGAGGTGCGTTCGCGCCTCGAAGCGTTGACGGCTGCGGGCACGGCCGCGGAGGAGGCGCCCACCCTGATGGAGCCGGGCCTGCTCGCGCCGGGCGGCAGGCATTCCACGCCGTTGCCGAGGACCCCCACCCCCGTCTCCCCGCCCCCTCCGGCGGACTCCGCGCTGACGACGTTGCAGCCCAGGACGCGCCGGCTGGCGCTCCTGGCGCTCGGCGTGCTGCTCCTGGCCGGCCTCGCCTCCGCGGGCGCCTGGCTGGCTTTGCGGCGGCCCCCGCCGCCGCTCTATGTGGCTGTGCTGGCTCCGGAGATCGGGACCGGGGCCGGATCGCCCGAGATGGTGCTGCTCTCCTCGGGCGTCCGCGTCGCCGTCCTGCAGGCGCTCGTCGGGCTCGAGGGGATCTCGCCGCTGTCGATGGACGAGGTGGATGCGGCGACCGGCTCGCCGCGGCGCGTCGCTGAGGCTCTTTCGGCCGGGGAGGTGATCACCGAGCGGCTGGATTGCCGCCCCGAATCCTGCCGGGTCTCGCTCAACCGCTTGCGCGGCGCCGACGGGAGCGTCCTCTGGGCCGAGAGCCTGGAGGTGCCCACGGACGATTTCTTCCTGCTGGCCCAGGCCGTCACCGGCCAGATCCGCCGCGGCTACGAAGGCCGGCGGGCACGCAAGGGCTCCACCGCCCTGGAGGCGAGCAGCCGCGACATCCGGGAGCTCCTGGCGCTGCGCCGTGACTTCGATGCGCAGTCGATCCCGCGGGATCGCATCGTGGCCGACCTGGAGGAGATCCGCCGCCGCTCTCCCCGGTTTCTCGAGGCCTACCTGCTGGAGGCTGACGTCCTGCGCCGCAACTTCTCGATGTCGCGCCGCCGGGAGGACCTGGACCGTGCCTCCCGCCTTCTCGAGGAGGCACGGGAGCTGTCCCCCGGCAATCCCCAGCCCCTCTTCCTGTGGGTCGACGTGGCGCTGGCCGGCAAGGATCTTGAACGCGCCGAACAAGCCCTCCAGGATCTCCACGATCTGGTCCCCGGCGACGTCCGGGTCCTGGAGAGGGAGGCCCGCCTGCTCGATACCCGCGGCCAGTCTCAGGAAGCGCTGGCCCTGATGCGGAACGTGGCCCGCCTCCACCCCTCGGTGCGGAGACTCTCCAATCTCGCCCAGATGGAGTTTCAGCAGGGGCAGATCACCGCGGCCCGCGGCACTCTCCAGCGGCTCCTGCAGCGTTCCCCGGGCAATCTGGAAGGGCTCTCCCTGCTGGCCCTCATCGAGCTCTGGAATGGCGACCTCCGGCGGGCCGTCACGATCTACCAGCAGCTCGGGCAGCGCTCGCCGAGCGTAGCCATCCTCTCCAACCTCGGCTTTGCCTACCTGCTCCTCGGCCGGTACCAGGAAGCGGCCGACACCTTCCAGCGCACCTGTGAGCGAGAGCCCCGGAATCCAGGTTTCACCCTGAACCTGGCCGACGCCGAGGCCCTGATGGGCCGGAAAGCCAAAGCGGAGGAGCTCTACCGGCGCGTCGTAGCGCTCGCCGAAGCGGACCCCGCGGCCGCGACGCCGCCGCTGCTGACCATCAAAGCCCAGGCCCTGGCCCATCTCGGCGAAGGCCGGAACGCCGTCTCCGCCGTGCAGGAGGCGCTGCGCCTCGCCCCGGACCAGGGGCCCACCGTGTACGAGGCGTCCCTCGTCTACGTTCTTCTCGGAGAGGACCACTCCGCGCTGGCCAACGCGGAGAAGGCGGTACAGCTCGGGCTCAATCCCAGGGCCTTTTCGATCCCCTGGTTCGCCCCCCTCCACCGCCAGCCCGAGTTCCAGGCCCTGCTCGCCAAGACGCCGGCTTCCTGAGCCCGTCTAGCTGTTTGGAGCCTCGAGGATGATCGTCGGATCTGTCGCCACGCGCCGCACGAATGAGCTCTGTAGACCTGTGTCGGGCTCCGCCCAGTGGATGTCGAAATCGTAAGAAACCTTGGCCAGCGGGCCGAGATCGTTGACGAAGCACAGATGGAACTCACGCCCGAGATCGGCCGGATTGACCGCCAGGGCACCCTGCTTTTCCCCGAACGTCGCCGCGGGCGTCAGGAAGAGCTCGACCCCGGAGCCCGCCTCGAATTTGAGGTTGTAGAGGACCGGCTGCTCCGTGCTGCTCGAGGGCTTGAGAGTAATGTCCCTGCCGTTGATCGAGATGGCGGGACTGAAGCTGCTGAACGAGAGCTCCTCCGAGCCGAGGGCGGTGACCAGAATCTTCGCCTCGATCACGGTCTTGTGGGTCACCAGCTCCTCGATGCTCTCCACTTCGGCTACCAAGGCTTGCGCTTGCGTCGACATGACGTGTCTCCTTTCAGGTCTGTTTCAAGGCTCGATTCAGGGATAGAGCACGTCCTGTGCCAGGGCCTCCTCCCCGGAGGCGGCCGGCAGCGGGGGCAGCCGACATGTCCGCGGCATGTCGGAAGCCCGGCCGACACACAATCAAACCAACTAGCCGACCGCGCCCGCGGTCAGGAACGCCACCACAGAGAACCCGGTCCCGACCAGCCCCAGGAGCACCATGCTGAAGAAGAAGGTCCAGCGCATGCGGTCGATCTGGAGGATCAGGCTGATGGCTCCGGCCACCAGGCAGAGCTGGAGGAAGAAGGTCGAATAATCAAAGATGTCCCCGGCCTTCCCCAGACCCAACGCCTGCGCCTCCCACTCGTTGGCGCCGATGACCTTGCCCATCTCGCCATCCACGTCCTGGGCCCAACTCTCCTGCCCCACGGTCTTCGAGCCGAGGAGGATCTCCTTCTTCTCCTTGCCGTAGCGGGTCGCGTCCGCATCCATGGAGGCGATCACCTTCTCGATGGCGGGAACCTGATCGGGCCGGATCGAGCCCGCCAGAATCAGGGCTTGCAGGGTGTCCCGCTGCCCCTCGACCAGGGTTTCCTTGATTCCCTTCGACTGATACCAGAGATAGGCCCCGTTCTTCTCGTTGTGCGCGATGAGCTCGTCATCCCCGTACTTGCCCGCTCCCAGATCGGTGACCGCCAGCGCCGCCGCGAACAGGGCCAGGACGAGGCCGCACCAGATCTCGAACCGTCTCTCCTTCTCCTCGCCCGCCGCGCTCGCAGGCGCGGGCTCCGGACGCTCTTCGGCCAGAATCGCCATGGCTCCTCCTTGTCAGCAAATGATGAGGAGGATTCTAGAGCAAACGGGCCTTCCTCAGAACCGCCGCAGCCGGCCCGGCTGGAAGGTCGTGGCGATCTTCGCGGCGCGCTCCTCGGTGGGGCGCTCCGTCAGATCCGGGTGTTTGGGCTCGGGAGGCCGGGCCTCGACGTGGCGATGGCGTCCCGGGCGCTGTTGCCCCCCTCCCTGGCCTCCCTGGCCGCCGCCTCCCGGGCGCTTGCCCGGCTTGCCGAAGGGCTTGCCAGGCCGGCCGGCCGCCGCCTGGCCAGGCCGCGGGTGCAACTGGTTTCCCGGCTCGACCTGGTTGCGTCCAGTCTCGCGGGCTTCGCGGGGCGCCTGGGGCTGCCGGTTCTCGTCCCGGGGACCGGCGGCGGCCCGGTCCGGCCTGCGCCGATCCTTCTCGCCGCCGCGCCGGGCCCGTTCCTCGGTTTCGCGCTGCGCCTTCCGCTCGGCCTTCTCCCGGGCACGCGCCCGCTCTTCGGCGCGGCGGGCACGCAAGGTGGCGATCCGCTCGCCCAGCGGGACCTCGAACCGCTCCGGCGGCTCCGCATCGTAGTCGAACCCTTCGAGGGTCCGCTGCGGCAGGCTCAGGCCCACGGCCCGTTCGATCGCCGCCAGCTCCGGGCTCTCCTCGGGCGCGGCCAGGGTGAAAGCCTCGCCAGTCAGCCCCGCCCGCGCCGTGCGGCCGACCCGGTGGATGTAGTCCTCCGGGACGTTCGGCACGTCGAAGTTGACCACATGGGAGAGGGCCTCCACGTCGATCCCGCGGGCAGCGATGTCGGTCGCCACAAGGACGCGCAGGCGGCCATCCTTGAAGCGGGCCAGGGCCTCGGTGCGCTGCGCCTGGCTGCGGTTGCCGTGGATGCGGTCGCAGGCCACCCCGTTGCGGGCGAGGAGATCGGCCAGGCGGTTCGCCCGGTGCTTCGTGCGGGTGAAGACCAGCGCGCCGGGGATCTTCTCGTGGTTCAGCAGATCGATGAGCAGCCAGGGCTTGAGCTCCTCGCGGACCGGGAAGATCGCCTGGTCCACGCCGTCGACCGTGGTCGCCTTGCGCTCCACGCCGATCGAGACCGGCTCGCGCAGCATCTCGCGGACCAGCTCGACGATCGGGGTCGGCAGCGTGGCCGAGAAGAGGAGGTTCTGCCGCTGCTCCGGCAGTTGGGCGAGCACGCGGCGGACGTCGGGGAGGAAGCCCATGTCGAGCATCCGGTCCGCCTCGTCCAAGATCAGGACCTCCAGGTTGTCCAGGCGGGCATAGTCATTCTGAAAGTGATCCAGGAGCCGCCCGGGGGTGGCGACCAGGATATCGACGCCGTCGCGGAAGGCGCGCTCCTGCGGGCCCATGGCGACGCCGCCGAAGACGGCCGCGCCGGTCAAGGGCGTGTGGCGGGCCAGGGCCTCCAGGCTCTCGGCGATCTGCGCCGCGAGCTCCCGCGTCGGGGTGAGGACGAGGACCCGGGTCGTGCCGCGGGGGCGGTCCAGCAGCCGGTGCAGGACCGGCAGCAGGAAAGCCGCGGTCTTGCCGCTGCCGGTGGCGGCGCAGGCGAGGACGTCGCGTCCCGCGAGAGCCTGGGGGATGGCATCGGTCTGGATGGGCGTCGGGGTGGACCAGCCGAGGTCGGCGACGCCGCGCAGGAGTTCCGGATGCAGGTCGAACGAGTCAAACGTCATCGCATCTCTCTCTCTTCGTTCGAGGACGGTCCCGCCCCGTGCGGAGGGGGCAGACGCCTCTCTCGAGGTCTCCCGGCAAGTTTCGGGTAACACGGAGAACGACTGCGGCGAGGCCGCCGCGGGGCTCCAGGAAGGAGCCGCCGATCCGGTCCCGCCGCCGGAGGCGGGACGCGGTAGAGTCGCACACCTGGGCCGTCCGGCGCAAGCCGGCCGACTTTTCCGTCTAGGCGTCGAGCGACTTGACCACGGGCCGTTCCGCCATCCGCTTGCGCATTGCGCGGGCCTTCCAGATCTCCCAGATCGCCGGGAGGAGCGACAGGAAGACGATGGCGAGGACCACAAGGGAGAAGTTGTCCCGGACGAGCGGCAGGTTGCCGAACCAGTAGCCGGCCACCGTGCAGAGCGTCACCCAGGCCACGCCGCCGATGACGTTGTAGCTCATGAACTTGCGATAGCTCATGCTGCCCATGCCGGCGACGAATGGAGCGAGAGTGCGGACGATCGGCACGAAGCGGGCAAGGATGATGGTCTTGCCGCCATACTTCTCGTAGAACTCATGCGTGGTGGCGAGGTGCTCCGGCTTGATCAGGCGGAACCCCTTGATCTTCATGTTGACGAGCCGGGAGCCCAGGAAATGGCCGACCCAGTAGTTGACCGTGTCGCCGATGACGGCCGCGGCGATCAGAGAGAGAATCAGCACCGGCAGCGACAGCGAGCCGATCCTGGCGAAGGCGCCCGCCGCGAACAGCAGCGAGTCGCCCGGCAGGAACGGCGTGACCACGAGGCCGGTTTCGCAGAAGACGATCGCGGACAGGAGAAGATACGTCCAGGACCCATAGGTCTCCAGGACCCCCTTGAGATACTTGTCCAGATGCAGAAAGATGTCGATCAAATGACCCATGGGCTCCTCATCCGCTGGAAGGCCCCAAAGCCTAAGGGTTCGCTGGAGGAATGTCTACTTTCATGACGCTGCCGATTTTCCTCGTTCTCGCTCTGCTCGTCACGGTCGTGGTGGTCTTCGCCTTCGAGTGGATCCCCGTCGACGTGACGACGCTGCTCCTCCTGATCGCCCTGGTGGTCACCGGCCTCCTCCCGATCGAAGACGCCTTCGCGGGGTTCTCGAACGACATCATCATCATCCTCGCCGCCATCTTCGTCCTGTCGGGAGCCCTGATGAAGGGGGGCGTCCTGGACTACCTGGGCGAGACGATCCACCGCATCGCCGGCGGGAGCAAGCTCAAGGTGCTGCTCTGTGTGATGTCGGTGACCACGTTCATCTCCTCCTTCATGAACAACACGACGACCACGGCCGTCTTGATGCCGGCCGCCCTCGGCCTCTGCCAGCGCAGCCGGATCTCGCCGAGCAAGGCGCTGATCCCGCTCGCCTTCGCTTCCATGCTCGGGGGGACCTGCACGCTGATCGGCACCTCGACCAACGTGGCGGCCAGCGCCTACGTCAAGGAATTCGGATTGGCGCCGTACTCCATGTTCGAGTTCCTGCCGGTCGGGGTCACCGTCTGCGTGGTGGGCATCCTCTACATGGTGCTGGTGGGACACCGGCTGCTGCCGGAGAGGTCGGAGACGACCGAGCCCGAGTACTCGATCCGCGAGTACCTCTCCGAGGTGGTCGTGACGCACGGCTCGCCGCTCGCGGGGCGGGCGATCCGCGACACCCAGCTCGCGCAGATGGGGTTGCAGGTCCGCGCGATCCAGCGCGGCGACCGCCGGCTCTATCCCGATCCCTACGTGCAGCTCGAGGAGGGGGACCTGCTGATCGTCCAGGCGGGCCGCGAGGGCCTCCTCCAGGTCAAGGACACGGCGGGGCTCGGCATCCGGTCCGACATCCTGCTGGAGGGGGCGCAGGACCTGGCCGGCGAAGCGATCGGCATCGCCGAGGCGCTGCTGATGCCCCAGTCGGGCCTGATCGGCCGCTCGCTCAAGGAGCTGGACTTCCGCCGCCGCTTCGGCCTCGCCGTTCTCGCCATCTACCGGAAGGGGCATGCCCTGGCGGCGCGCATCGCCGAGCTCCCGCTGCGCCTCGGCGACGTCCTGCTGCTCCAGGGGAAGCCGGAGCGGTTCCGCGCCCTGGCGGACAACGCGGACCTCTGGATCCTCCAGGAGACGGAGCACCGGCCGGCGCAGCGGCGCAAGGGGCTGTACGTCGTCGGGATTCTCCTCCTCGCGGTGATCGTCTCGTCCTTCCAGTGGGTGCCGCTGCCGATCGCGTTCCTCGCTGCCGCGCTGGCGGTGATCGCCACCCGCCTGATGACGATGGAGGAGGCCTACAACCTGATCGACTGGCGGCTGCTGATCCTGATCGCCGGCATGACCTCGTTCGGCAAGGCGATGCAGAAGACCGGCACGGCGGAGTATCTGGCGACGCTCATCGTGCACTGGACCGAGCCGCTCGGGGTCACCTTCGTCCTGCTGGCGTTCACGGTGCTGACAATCATTCTGACCCAGCCGATGTCGAACGCGGCGGCGGCCCTGGTGGTCCTGCCGGTGGCGATGACCACGGCGCACAAGATGGGGCTCGATCCCCGGGCCTTCGCGATCCTGGTCACGCTCTCGGCCTCGCTCTCATTCATCACCCCGTTCGAGCCGTCGTGCCTGATCGTCTACGGACCCGGCAAGTACCGCTTCCGCGACTTTTTGGTGTGCGGGTTGCCGTTGACGGCGTTGATCGTGGTGGTGCTGGTGGTGATGGTGCCGATGCTGTGGCCGCTGCGGTAGGGGGCCTACTTCAAATATCCCAGCGACCGCAACCGCGTGATGTGGTTCCACTCCAGGTAGGTGGCGCTCTGGGCGCCGTCTCCCGATACGAAGCGCGCTCTCCCCTTGCCGCGCTCTCCCAGCTCGCGCTCTCCGGCGGCGCGGAGCGCGTCGACCAGGTCGGGGCGGGCGGCGGCGAGGTCGCGCAGCTCTCCGGGATCGCGGTCGAGATCGTAGAGCTCCGGCGGCGGACCGGGCTCCCGCGGCACGATGAGCTTCCAGGGGCCGCGGCGGACGGACCAGCGCGGCGGGCCGTGGAGGATCAGGTCGGCGAGGAGCGTCGGCCGGCCCGCCGGGGGCTCGCCGTCGAGGAGAGGCGTCAGGTCCCTCCCCTGGACCGGCGGTGACTGGACTCCGACCAGGCGCAGCAGGGTCGGGAACAGGTCCGCCAGGTCGGCCGGGCTCTCGATCACCCCCGGAGACCTCCCGGGCACCCTGAGCAGCGCGGGCACGTGGAGCAGCTCTTCGTACAGCGTGTGCCCGTGGTCGGAATTCGGCTCGTAGCCGAGGGCGCGCTCGCGGTCGAGGCGGGTCCAGAACTCCTCGCCGTGATCGCTCACCACGAGCACCACCGTGTCGTCGTCGAGCCCCAGCTCTTCCAGCCCCTCCAGAAAGCGGCCCATCTGGCGGTCGGTGTAGGCGATCTCGGCGTCGTAGAGCGCCTCGTGCCAGCGCCGGTCCTCCGGCGGCGGGATCGGCAGCTCGGGGCGGCGGTCGGCGGCGCAGCCCAGCTTGCCCTGATAGCCCGGCAGGAGACGGCGCGCCACGCTCTGGCATTCCTCCTCCGGCGGCTCGTACGGGTTGTGGACGTCGAACAGATGGAGATAGAGGAAGACGCGGCGGTCGGGCGCGGTGCGGCGGAGCCCTGCCAGCGCCCGGTCGACGAGCGGGGCGGCGCGGTCCTCGATCGAGACGTACTCGTCGAATCCCTGCTGCAAACCGAAGGCGGGGTTCACGTAGATGTTGTGGTAGACGCCCAGGTTGTAGAAGCCGGCGTCGCGCAGGGTCTCGGCGAGGGTGCGGACGCCGCCGGTCAGGCCGGTAGGCGCGAACTCGCCGTAGCGCACTCCGGCGCCGTGCATCTGCGGCTGGAGGCCGGTCATCAGCGAGGCCACGCTCGGCAGGGTCCAGCCGGCCGGCGCCTGCATCTGATCGAAACGGACCGCTTCGGCCGCGAAACGGTCGAGGTTCGGAGTCAATCCGTTCTTGTTGCCGTAGGCGCCCAGCCGGTCGGCGCGCAGGGTGTCGATCAAGACCACGACCAGGTTCTTCCCCGATTTTTTCTCCAGTGCCCGGCCCGGGGTCACGATCACCGGGTCCCCCCAGAGCGCTACGCCCTCGGGGAGCGGCCGGCCGCGGCGCGTGGCTTCGACCTCGAGGGCCAGCCTGCCGCCACCGCGCGGCATCTCCTTGCGCACGGCCCGCCAGCCCTGCCGGCCCCCCGAGCCCTCGACCACCTCCTCCAGCCAGAGGTCGCGGCGGCCGTCCGCCTCGCGCCAGACCCGGAAGACGGCCCGCGTGCCCGGCCGGTCGTGCTCGGGCACGATCCCCAGCCAGGCCTCGAAAATTGCGCCGCGCGGGAGGTCTTCGGGCAGGCGGATCTCCGTCCGCGCGAGGCCGGGCAGCGCGGGGCGGCTCTCCCCTCCGAGCGACATGGAGCGGTAGGGGTCCGTGGCCGGCTCGCCGGTGATCTCCAGGATCTCCAGCCGGCCCGCGTTCACGGCCAGGCGCAGGACCTCGACGCGGCCGGTCCAGTAGGGCTCGCGCTGGAGGTCGACCTCGTAGGCGTGCTCCTGGCCGTCCGCGGCCAGCGGGAAGCTCAGCGTGCGGAACGGCGGAAAGCCGCGGTCCCCGGCGAGCTTCCAGGAGAGGGTCGCGAGCGTGGCGCTCCCCTGCGCCCGCAGCCGGAGCCGGGCCACCCGCGCGGCGCTCAACCCGGGCTTTGCTCGATAGACCGCTTCCGGCGTGGCCACGCCCGCCGGCAGAGACACCGGCTCCACCTCGCCGGTCTCGACCAGCGAGCCGAGCCGGATCAGCCGGCGGGGCGAGCTGTCCCCGCAGGCGGTCAGGAAGGCGAGGCCCGCCCAGACCAGGAAGAGGAGTCTTCGCGACACAGGCTTGGTTTCGAAGAGCCTTACAGCCGGCCCTGGATCCAGCATCCGCCCAGAACGCGGGTGCCGCGGTAGAAGACGGCGGCCTGCCCGGGGGTGATGCCGCGCTGCGGCTCGGCGAGATCGATCTCGACCTGTCCATCCCCCAGCGGCCGGATGCGCGCGGCGACTCCGGGGTGGCGCGAGCGGATCTTGACCGTAGCCTCCACCTCTCCATCGGGAGGCGGACCGATCCAGTGGAGGCGCTCGCCGCGCAGACCCGGCGCCAGCAGCTCCCGCTCCTCGCCGACCACGACCCGGTTCTCCTCGGGCTCGATGGCGAGCACGTAGAGCGGGCTCTTCGCCGCGAGGCCCAGGCCGCGCCGCTGCCCGACCGTGTAGCGGTAGAACGGCTGCCCCTCGCCGAGCTGGCCGCCCGCCGTGTCGACCAGCCGGGCCGGCGCAGCAAGAGCGACCTCGGAATAGCGCTCCGGATGCTCGGCCACCTGCGCCTCGACAAACTCGCGGATGCCGCCGGAGACGAAGCAGACCTCCATGCTCTCCCCCTTCTCGGCGACCACGAGCCCGGCCTGGCGGGCGATCTCGCGGACCTGCGGCTTGCTCATCCCGCCCAGCGGGAAGAGGGAGGCGGCGAGCTGCTCCTGGGTCAGCTCGAAGAGGTAGTAGCTCTGGTCCTTGTCGGGGTCGAGCGCGGTGTGCAGCTCGGGACCGTCGGGGCCGTCGAGGATGCGCGCGTAGTGGCCGGTCGCCACCCGTTCAGCCCCCAGCCGGCGCGCGCGCTCCAGGAGAAGGTCGAACTTGATCCAGGTGTTGCAGCGCACGCACGGGCTCGGCGTCCGGCCGGTCAGGTAGTCCTCCACGAAGGGATCGACCACCTTCTGCCGGAACTCGCCGTCCATGCGCAGCGTGTAGTGAGGGATGCCCGCCTGCTGCGCCACCCGCTTGGCGTCGCCCAGGTCGAGCGCGCCGCAGCAGCGGCCGTGGGCCTCGATGCCGGAGTGGTCCCAGAGGAGCATGGAGAGGCCGATCACCGGGTGGCCCTGGCGCGCCAGGAGCCAGGCGGTCACCGAGGAGTCCAGTCCTCCGCTCATTGCGACTGCGGTGAGGGTGCTCATGCCACCTCCACCCGGCGGTGCGGCGTCACCCGCCGCAGCTCGGCCACCTCGCGCGCCAGCACGTCGAGAAACTGGTCGACCTCCTCGGGCCGGTTCATCATCCCGAAGCTCACCCGCAGCGACGAGAGCGCCTCGTCGCGCGACAGGCCCATCGCCAGGAGGGTCTTGCTCGGCTCCACGGTCCCGGACGAGCAGGCCGAGCCGGTGGAGACCGCGAAGCCGGCCACGTCGAGGCGGATGAGCAGCGACTCCCCCTCGACGTCCGGGATCGCGAGGTGCGAGGTGTTCGGCAGGCGCGGCGAGCCGGCGCAGTGCAAGATCGCGCCTGGAACCCACCGCGGCAGCTCGGCCTCGAAGCGGTCGCGCAGGCCGGCGAGGAAGGCCTGGCGCATCGCCAGCTCGTCGGCCGCAGCGGCCGCGGCCTCGCCGAAGCCGGCCAGAGCGGCGACGTTCTCCGTCCCCGCCCGCCGCCGCCGCTCCTGGCCGCCCCCCAGCAGATAGGGAGCGATCTCCACCCCCTTGCGCACCCAGAGGGCCGCCGCGCCGAGCGGGCCATGGAACTTATGGGCGCCGACCGTCAGGTAATCGACTCCGAGCTCGTCCACGTCCACCGGGATCTTCCCGACCGCCTGCACCGCGTCGCAGAGGACCGGAATCCCCCGCTCGCGGCAGGCCGCGGCCACGGCGGTCACCGGCTGCAGCGTGCCCAGCTCATTGTTCGCCAGCATCAGGGCAACCAGCCGGGTGTCGGGCCGCAGGCTCTCGATCAGCGCGGCGGCGGGGACGACGCCGTCCGCTCCGGGGGACACCCGCGTCACCTCCCAGCCGATCTGCGCCAGCCGCGCCGCGGCCTCGCGGATCGACGGGTGCTCCAGGGCCGAGAGGATCAGATGCCCCGGGAAGTGGCCCGATCCCGTCTGTCCCGCGATGTCGAAAAGGACGGCGTTGTTCGCCTCCGTCCCCGAGGCGGTGAACACGACCTCGGGCGCGCGGGCGCCCAGCAACGAGGCCACTTTCTCCCGCGCCTCCTCGACGGCGTTGCGCGCCGCCTGGCCGAAGCGGTGGATGGACGACGGGTTGCCGTGCATCTCGCCGAGCCACGGAAGCATGGCCTCCCGGGCGCGCGGGTGGAGCGGCGTGGTGGCGTTATTGTCGAGGTAGACCATGTCGAGGTACACGAAAGCCATGGGAGCGCTATTGTATCGGGGTTGGGGCGGAATCGCCGACGCGGCACGGGTGTTGAATAAGAACCCGGGATGCCGCCTTCGGCCACCCGATCCCGGCAACACACAATGAATAGACGCGCATTCCGGCTCGCCGCCGTCCTCCTCGCCCTCCTCATCCCCGCGCTGGCCGCCCCGGCCCACGCCAAAGACAAAGTCAAGATCACCCGCGCCGAGCGCAAAGAGATGCGCGCCGCGGCCGAGAAGCTGGCCGAGAAATACCGGCAGTGGCTCGAAGAGGTGGACCCGATCATCACCGACGAGGAGCTGAAGTCGTTCCTGGCCCTGGAGAAGGACTACCAGCGCGACGCGTTCATCAAGCGCTTCTGGGAGGTGCGGGACCCCTACAAAGGAACGCCGCGCAACGAGTTCCAGGACCGCTACATGGTCTATCTCCAGGAAGCGCGGAGCCGCTATACCCGGCTGGAGGACGACCGCTCCCGCATCCTCCTGCTCAACGGTCCGCCCGCCGTCATGGTCCCCTCGACCTGCTCGACGGTCCTGTGGCCGCTGGAGGTCTGGTTCTACCAGGGGAGCCAGCGCCTGGGCGGGGAGTTCTTCGTCGTCTTCTACCGCAAGTGGGGGGGCGGGCTGTACCGCATCTGGAACCCTCTCGAAGGGCTCGACGCCCTCTTCGTGGACGGCGCCGGCGGAGGCGCGTTCCGGGAGCAGCACAGCGTCTCCGAGATCGCCAACGGCTGCCGCGACGGCGACAAGCTCGCCGCGGGCATCGCCTGGGTGGCGAACCAGCGCATGGGCTACGCGACGATTCAGGCCCGCCTCGAATCCAAGCCCGACGGACCCGGCGGCGAGTGGATCGCCTCCTTCGGCTCGTATTCGACCGACCTCCCCGAGGGGGCGGCCCAGATCAACAACGCCAAGCTGGACGTCGACTTCCCCGGCCGCTACCAGAACCGCACCGTGGTGCAGGGGCTGTTGAGCGTCCCGGTCACCGAGGCGGGGCTGGGCAAGCTCGGGGAGCACCGCTCGTACAACTTCCTGGTCAACGGCGAGGTGCTGCAGAACGGCGAGCTGTTCGACAACTTCCGCTACCGCTTCGACTTCCCCGGGACCGAGCCGTCCGCCGAGACGACGCTGCCGCTCCTCTTCCAGCGCAACCTGCGGCCGGGCGACTACACCCTGATCGTGCGGCTGGAGGACATCAACTCGGGCAAGCTCTTCCGCTCCGAGCGGACCCTCACCGTCCCCTTCCTGGACGGCGCCGCGGTGCTGCCGCCGCCGCAGACGCCGGAGGAGAAGGAGAGCGCGCGCCTCCTCGCCGAGGCGAACGCCGCCATCTCGAATGGCGATACGACGATCAAGATCCTGCGCCCTCCGGGCGACCTGCAGGCGGGGATGCTGCGCTTCGACACGCTCGCCACGGGCGACATCACCAGCGTCACCTTCGCCCTGGACGGCAAGCCCGTGCTCACCAAGAAGAAGCCGCCGTACAGCGTCGAGCTCGATCTCGGCTCGCTCCCCCGGCCGCGCCGGCTGACCGTCTCGGCCTTCGGCGCGAGCGGCAAGCAGATCGCGAGCGACGAGCTGCTGGTCAACTCCTCCGGCCACCGCTTCCGTGTGCGCCTCGTCGAGCCGCAACGCGGACAGCGCTACCAGAGCAGCCTGCTCGCCCGCGTGGACACCGAGATCCCCGACGGCGAGACCCTGGACCACGTCGAGCTCTTCTTGAACGAGACCCGGGTGGCCACCCTCTACCAGCCGCCGTTCACCCAGCCGGTCGTCCTCCCCAAGGGAGAGGAGATCGCCTACGTCCGGGCGGTCGGCTATCTGACCGACGGCAACTCGACCGAGGACCTGGTCTTCGTCAACGCCCCGGACAACCTGGAAGAGGTGGACGTCGACTTCGTCGAGCTCTACACGACCGTGCTCGACCGCGGCGGCCATCCGGTCGAGGGAATGGAGCAGAAGGACTTCACCGTCACCGAGGACGGCACGCGCCAGGAGATCGCCCGCTTCGAGCGGGTGACCGACCTGCCGATCCACGCCACCGTCGCGCTGGACGTCTCGGCCTCGATGGACGAGAACCTGAACCAGGCGCGCCAGGCGGCGCTCCAGTTCCTCCAGGAGACGATCCGGCCCAAGGACCGCGCCGCGGTCGTCCTGTTCAACGACCGGCCGACCCTGACGACCAAGTTCACCAACGACCACACGGCCCTGGCCGGAGGCCTGGCCGGGATCAAGGCCGAGCGCGGCACCGCCCTCTATGACACGATCGTCTTCACGCTCTACTACAACAACGGGATCAAGGGGCAGCGCGCCGTGCTGGTGCTCTCCGACGGCAAGGACGAGGGGAGCCGCTTCACCTACGAGGACGCGATGGAGTATGCCCGCCGGGCCGGCGTGACGATCTATACGATCGGTCTCGGGGACGACGTCGACAAGAAGAAGCTGGAGAAGATCGCCGAGGAGACCGGCGGCCGCTTCTTCCAGGCCGGCAGCGCCACCCAGCTCGCCGGCATCTACAGCACGATCGAGAAGGAGCTGCGGTCGAAGTACCTGATCGCCTACCAGTCAACGAACACCAGCGGCAGCACCGACTTCCGCTCGGTGGACCTCAAGGTCGGGAAGCCCGGGCTGGAAGCGAAGACGATGCGTGGGTATTACCCGTAGGGAAGGGCTCTTTTTTTTCTGGAGGCCGCGATGCACCAGGTCCCCCGGCCGCACCGCGGCCGAGTCCTTGTTGTCCTTGCCGTCGTTGCTGTCCTTGCCCATCTCCCCGCGACCGCCGCCGGCGCCACCCCCTCCCGGCGCGAGATCGAGCGCCAGCAGCACGAAGCGGTCGCCCAGCTTCCCGAGAAGCACCGGGAGTGGCTCGCCGAGGTCGACCCGATCCTCACCGCCGAGGAGAAGGCGACGTTCCTCGGCCTCGCCAAGGACTACCAACGCGATGCCTTCATCAAGCGCTTCTGGGAGGCCCGCGACCCGTATCCGCGGACCGCCCGCAATGAATTCCAAGACGCCTGGTCGGTCAAGGTCCAGGCCGCCCGCGACCGCTTCAAGGACCTCTACGACGCGCGCGCCCGCCTGCTGCTGCTCAACGGCGTGCCGGACGAGGTCGTCGAGTCCAACTGCCCCACCGTCTTCGCCCCCCTGGAGGTCTGGTACTGGGGGCGCGCCGAGCGGCTCGGCCAGCAGCTGTTCCTCGTCTTCTATCAGCCGCAGCGCGCCATGCCGTTCCGCCTCTGGCACCCCTTTGAGACCATGTCCGTCCTGCTGCCGGACCGCTCGCAGGTCGACGCGGGCTCCCTGAGCACCTGCGGCGACGCGGACAAGCACCGCAAGATCCTCTATGCGATCGGTTGGATCACCGAGCAGCCCATTCTGCAATGGGAGATGCTCCAGGCCCGCTTCGACTCTCCGCCTCCAGCCCCGGGCGGGGAGTGGATCGCGGCGTTCTCCTCCTACTCGACGGACTTCCCGGAAGGCGCCGTCCCCCTGCCGGCCCGCCTCGCCGTCGAGTTCCCCGGGCGCTATCAGAACCGGACGGTCGTCCAGGGGGTCGTCACCGTGGCTCCGGGAGACGCCGGGCTGGCGCAAGTTGCCGCGCCTGGAATCGAATACCGCTCGCACGACTTCCTGCTCACCGGCGAGGTCCTCGCGAACGGCGAGCTGTTCGACAGCTTCCGCTACAAGTTCGACCTCCCTGGATCCGATCAACCGGCGGGTGGGGAGAGCCTCCCTCTGGCCTTCCAGCGCTACCTGCGTCCGGGCGAGTACACCCTGATCCTCAAGCTGGAGGACGTCAATTCCGGCCGGATCTTCCGGGAGGAGCGCGCGCTGGCCGTGCCGTCGCGCGAGCAGGAGGCCGCCGCCGCGCCCGCACCCGCCGATCCGACTGACCTGGAGATGGCCCACCTCCTCGCCGAGGCCAACGCCGCGATCGGCCGCCGCGAGGTGACGCTCAAGATCCTGCCTCCGGCCGGCACCGACAACCTGCCGACCGGCCTCAAGCGCTTCGACACGTATTTCACGGGAGAGATCGCGGCGGTGGTCTTCACCCTGAACGGCAAGCCGATCCTCACCAAGAAGCGGCCGCCGTACAGCGTCGAGCTCGACCTCGGAAGCGTCCCCCAGAACCACCTGCTGATCGCCACGGCCGTCGACTCCGCCGGTAACGAGCTGGCGAGCGACGAGATCCAGATCAACACCGCGCCCCAACGCTTCCGCGTCCGCCTCGTCGAGCCGCGCCGCGGCAAGCACTACACCGGCAGCCTGCTCGCCCGCGCCGAGCTCGACGTCCCCGAGGGGCAGACCATCGAACGGGTCGAGATCTTCCTCGACGAGGCACGGGTCGCGACCCTCTATCAGTCTCCGTGGGAGCAGCCGGTCGTCCTTCCCCCGGGCGGAGCGCTCTCCTATGTGCGGGCCGTCGCCTATCTGCCGGACGGCAACTCGACCGAGGCCCTGGTTTTCGTCAACGCTCCCGACTCCCTGGAGGAGATCCGGGTCGATCTGGTGGAGCTCTACACCACGGCGCTCGACGGCAAGAGGCGGCCGGTCGCCGACCTCCAGGCCAGGGACTTCACGGTGCTGGAAGACGGCGTCCGCCAGGAGATCGCCCGCTTCGAGCGGGTCACCGACCTGCCGGTCCACGTGGCCGTGGCGCTGGACACGTCGAGCTCCATGGAGAAGAGCCTGCCGCAGGCGCGCGACGCCGCCCTGGGCTTCCTGCAGCGGACGATCCGCCCCAAGGACCGCGCGGCGGTGGTGACCTTCAACGACCATCCGAACCTGGGGTCGAAGCTGACCAGCGACCTCACCCAGCTCGCGGGCGGCCTGGCCGGCCTCAAAGCGGAGCGCAGCACGGCGCTCTACGACGCGATGATCTTTTCTCTCTACTACTTCAGCGGCCTGCGCGGGCGCCGCGCTCTCCTCCTCCTCTCGGACGGCCGCGACGAGGGGAGCCGCTTCACGTTCGAAGAGGCGCTGGAGTACTCCCGCCGCTCCGGGGTGACGATCTACGTCATCGGCCTGGGCGAGGACGTGGAGAAGAAGAAGCTGGGCCGCTTCGCCGAAGAGACCGGCGGCCGGGCCTTCTTCCTGAAGAACGCCGCGGATCTCCCCGGCATCTACGCGGCCATCGAGGACGAGCTCCGCTCGCAGTACCTGATCGCCTACCAGTCCACCAACAACAGCGGCAACGCCTTCCGCACGGTGGACGTCGAGGTGGAGCGCTCCGGAGTGGAAGTGAGGACCCTGCGGGGGTATTACCCATAAAGGGACGGGCGGTGTACGATCGAACGATGTCGAGGCTCAGCAGCACCCTCTCGACCCTCTTCCTCCTCCTCACAATCCTGGTCTGCGTCGACGCGGCCGCGCTCGATGGCAAATCGACCGCACCCGATAAGCCCGATCCCACGGCCAGCCTCCAGCCGCGCCACCGCGAGTTCCTGGAGGAGGCCGGGCCGCTCTTGAGCGATACCGAGCGCCAGGCCTTCCTCGGGCTTCCGCGCGACTACCAGCGCGACGCCTTCATCCGCCGCTTCTGGGAGGTCCGCGACCCGTACCCGAAGACCGCCCGCAACGAGCTCCACGAGCAGTGGCTGGAGCGGCTGAAGATGGCCAAGGAGCAATTCAGCAGCACGACCGAGGACCGCGCCCGCGTCCTCCTCCTGGCCGGACCGCCGCGTTCGATCAGCCACTCGACTTGCGACGCCCTGCTGCCGCTCGAATTCTGGGACTACGACGGCACCGACAAGATGAAACGGGGCTTCACCCTGGCCTTCGTCTCTCCCAACGGCTCCTCGCGCGGCCCCTGGCGCGTCTGGTACCCCAGCGAAGGGCTCTCCTCGCTGATGGCAGTGGAGCTGCGCCTGCGGTCGACCGGCGGCGCGAAGGACCAGGAGCTGATCAGTAGCGCCTGCCCGCAAGCCGACGACGTCCTCGGCCGCCTCGGCGGCTCGGCGGACTGGGGCCAGCTCCAGAAGTCCGCGCAGCTCGTCCCCCGGCCCGGCGAGGAGTGGGTCGCCACCTTCCTCTCCCGGTCGACCGATGTGCCCGACGGCGCGGCCACCTTCCCGGCGCGTGCCGACTTCGCCTTCCCGGGCCGCTTCGGCAGCCGCACCGTGGTGCAGGGCCTGGTCAGCGTGCCACGCGCCGAGGTCCGGCCGGAGCGCCTGGAGAAGGCCTCGGCCTACAACTTCGTGGTCGACGGCGAGGTCCTCTACCGCGGCGAGCTGTTCGAGCAGTTCCGCTACCGCTTCCTCTTCTTCCCCGAGGGCGAGGCCACGGCCGACACGTTCCCGCTGGTCTTCCAGCGCTATCTGCGGCCGGGCACCTACACGCTCGTCCTCAAGGTGGAAGACACCGGCGGCAAGCGCTTCTGGCACGAGACCCGGGAGCTGGAGATCCCTCCGGGACAAGAAGCGGCCGCCTTGGCGTCCGCTCCAGCGCCGGCCGCCCCGCCGCCGGTCGGAAATTCCGCGGCGGGAGCCCTCGCCGAGGCGAACGCTCCGGCCTTCGGCTCCGACGAGCAGACGATCCGCATCCTGCCGCCGCCGCCGGGCCTGATCACCGGCAAGGTCCGCGTCGAGGCCCGCACCACCGGCGATGGGATCTCCCGCGTCCGCTTCCTGCTCAACGGCAAGCCGGTCCTCACCAAGGCCAAGCCGCCCTTCAGCGTCGAGCTGAGCCTGGGCGACGCGCCGAAGATCCACACGCTCGAAGCCCTCGCGCTCGGCGCCAAGGACGAGAAGCTGGCCGCGGACCAGATCCTGCTCAACACCGGGCCGCACCGGTTCGCCATCCGCCTCGTGGAGCCGCAGTCCGGCAAGTCCTACCAGGCGAGCCTGCGCGCCCAGGCCCAGGTCGAGCTTCCCGAGGGAGAACGCCTCGACCGGGTCGAGATCTACCTCAACGAGACCCTGCTCGCCAGCCTCTATCAGCCCCCGTACGTGCAGCCGGTGATCCTGCCGGCCGGCACGGGGGTCTCCTACGTCCGCGCCGTCGCCTACCTGGCCGACGGCAACTCCACCGAGGACGTGGTGCTGATCAACGCCCCGGACTACGGCGAAGAGGTCGACGTCGACTTCGTCGAGCTGTTCACCACCGTCGTGGACAGGAAGGGCAAGGCGGTCGAGGGGCTGACCGAGAAGGACTTCACCGTCCTGGAGAACGGCGTGGCGCAGCCGGTGCGCCGCTTCGAGCTGGTGCGCGACCTGCCGATCTACGCCGGCATCATGATCGACACCTCCTCCTCGATGGGCGAGAACCGGAACGAGCGGCTCAACGAAGCGATCAAGGCGGCCGGCCGCTTCTTCGCGACCGTCATCCAGCCGAAGGACCGGGCCGCGGTGTTCACCTTCAGCGACACGCCGACCCTGGGGGTCCGCTTCACCAACCAGATGGACGTGCTGAACGGCGGCCTGCAAGGCCTGACGGCCGAGGGCGGCACGGCCCTCTACGACAGCCTGATCTACTCGCTCTACTACTTCGGCGGGATCAAGGGGAAGAAGGCGATCGTCCTGCTCTCCGACGGCCAGGACTCCGGCAGCCACTACAGCTTCGGCGAGGCGCTGGACTACGCGCGGCGCAGCGGCGTCGCCATCTACGCCGTCGGCATCGACATGCCGCAGAAAGACTTCGACGTCCGGGCCAAGCTCCAGAAGCTGGCGGACGAGACCGGCGGCCGGTCGTTCTTCATCGCCGCGGCCACGGAGCTCGAGCGGGTCTTCGGCATCGTCGAGGAAGAGCTGCGCTCGCAGTACATGCTCGCCTACCAGTCGACCAACCAGAGCCGGGACGACAAGTTCCGCGCCATCGAGGTCAAGCTCTCCGGCCCCGGGCTGGAGGCGAAGACGGTGCGGGGGTACTACCCATAGAGATGCGGTACGGTGACGAAATAAGCCGTGATTTCGCGCATCACAGTACAGGAGGTCCGTCCTCATGAACGTGAACCGCAATGTCCTGCTCCTTCTGACCCTCTGCCTCGCCGCCGTTCCGGCCCAGGCGCAGCTCCTGCGCAGCGGTGAGATCCGGATCAACCCGAAAACTGCCGGCGCGCAATCGCTGCCCGACGTCGCCACCGCGGCGGACGGCCGCTTCGTCGTCGTCTGGCAGGAAGGCGACGCACGCCCGGAGTCCAAACAGCTGGTGTCGGTGAAAGCCCGGCTCTTCGACGCCGCGGGCAAACCGCGCAGCGGAGAGATCCAGGTCGCCCGCCATGTGCCCACCTACTATCCCTGGCCCAGGGTCGCCATGGCTCCGGACGGCCGCTTCGTCGTGGTCTGGGGAGGCGGGAAGGAGGACGCCAGCCTCGCATACGGCCGGCGCTTCGCCGCGGACGGCAGCCCGCTCGGAGCGCAGTTCCGGCTCGCCACGAGGAAAGGCCAGGATTCGCCGGACGTGGCCATGGCGGCCGACGGCAGCTTCGTCGCGGCCTGGACCCAGGGGGTCGAGGGCGACGACGAGGTGAACACCGACGTCTATTTCCGCCGCTTCGGCGCCAACGGCCGGCCGCTCGGCCCCGAGGCCGTGGCGATCGATGGATTCGACGAGCAGAGCGAGCCCCAGATTGCCTTGCGGCCGAACGGAGATTTCGTGATCGTCTGCCTGAAGTGGGTCGATCCCTACGACATCGCGGCCCGGATCTTCTCCCGCGACGGAACCCCGCTCAGCGACAGCTTCGAGGTGAACGACGGACCCACCGCGGATTCGAGCCAGGTCGAGCCGGCGGTCACCGTGGCTCCGGACGGCAGGTTCGCCGTCGTCTGGGCCGACCGGTTCGCCGACTACCAACGGGGAGGCACCAACTTCGACACCGACGATCCCACCGGCGTCGGGATCCGCGTCTTCGCCGCCGACGGGACTCCTCTGGGGCCGAGTCTCTTCGTCAACGACTTCGTGCGCGGGACCCAGGGGACCCCGGTGGTCAGCACGCTCCGGAGCGGCGGCTTCCTCGTCGCCTGGACGAGCGGGGCCGGCCAGGACGGCGACGAATTCGGCATCTTCAGCCGGGTCTATAGCCCGGAGGGACAACCGAAGGGCCGGGAGTTCCGGATCAACATCAATCGCGCCGGATCGCAGGCCCTCCCCGCGCTCGCCATCGCGCCGAACGGCCAGGGCGTGGCCGCCTGGCAAGGCCCCGACGGCGACAAAACCGGGATCTTCGCCCGGCTCCTCGGGCTCCCCCGCAAGGGCTCCTGAGCTGCGGCGCCTCAGTAGATGGGCTGGAAGAAGCCCGAGAAGATCTCGGCGAAGCGCTGCTCGATGCTGCGCCCCTTCCAGCTCTCATACGTGATCTCGCGGCAGCGGCTCTCGTCCTCGGCGAACACCGCCTCGAGCCGCGCCGCGAAATCGCGGTCGTAGAACGCCAGGCTCTCCTCCGCGTTCTGGCGCAGCGAGCGCCGGTCGAAATTGATCGAGCCGACCGTGCTGAAGAGACCGTCGATCACCGCGTTCTTGTTGTGCATCATCGTCCGGTTGTACTCGAAGATCCGGACGCCCCCCTTGAGGAGCTCGCCGTAGTGGAGGCGCGAGGCCATCCGCACGAGCGGCTCGTCGATGTGCCGGCCGGGCACCATGATCCGCACGTCGACGCCGCGCCGCGCCGCCTGGATGAGCGCCTCGCGGATCTGCTTGTCCGGCACGAAATAGGCGTTCTGGATGTGGATCGACGCCTCGGCGGACTGGATCGCCATGTAATAGAGCATCGCGGCCAGCGAGGACGAGTCGCCGCGCGACGCCTTGATCGCCTGCGCCGGGACGTCTCCCGCCGGCTCGATCCGCGGATAGAACTTGTCGCCGGCCAGGATCTCACCGGTCGTGTACGTCCAATCCTCGCTGAAGATCGCCTGCATCTGCGCTGACACGGGCCCGGTCACCCGCACCACCAGATCCCGCCACTCCTTCGGGTTGCGGGCATTCCCGAGCCACGCATCGGCGATGCAGAAGCCGCCGGTGAAGCTGATGGTGCCGTCGACCACCAGGATCTTCCGGTGCGTCCGCCGGGCGATCTTGTAGATGCTCCACAGCCGGACGGGGTGAAACTTCTCTGCCTGGACGCCCGCCCGCCGCATGCGGACGAGCAGCGGCCCGGCAAATTTGCTCCCCGTGCCGTCCACCAGCACGCGCACCTCGACCCCCCGCTGCGCCGCGTCGATCAGCGCCTCGGCGATCATCGCGCCCGCCCGGTCGTTCTTGTAGATGTAGGACTCGAGGTTGACCGTCCGCCTGGCCTCGCGGATCGCCTGGATCATCGCGGGGAAGTACTCGTCGCCGTTGTTCAGGATCTCGGCCCGGTTTCCCCCGACCATCGTGTTGCCGAAAGCGCTGAGAGAGCGGCTGAAGACGCCGTCCTTCACGGGAAACTCATGATTGAACTTGTAGACGCTCCGCTTGTCGAGCGAGAGCATGGAGCAGCCCGACAGGGAGAGAAGCGCAAACAGCGCAAAGCAGGCGAGGCCCGGCGGCCACCGGCGCCGGGCACAGCCATTCAGGCTCTGACACGTCATCATGGATGACGTTTGTAGCACATCGCGGCCGCCGGTGGGCTCCCCCTCAAGGATCCAGCGCGCCGGCCGCGGCGTCCGTGAGCGGGTAGACCTTCGGTGGGGTGGGCTGGGATTCCAGAGCCCGAAGCGAACCTTCTCCCTACTCCCAATAAGACAAGGGAACGGCACCGCCCATGCCGCCCCCTACGAACGGTGGAAAAAGTTTAAATCGTTTGTCAAAGAACATCCGGCGCTCGCCCGATCAACTGGCGGACGTATCTGTTTACCGCCTCGTTCCTCCTGTAAAGCATGATGTGGCGACCGGAGGCACGTCATGAGGGGTCTTGTTCTCTCTCCAGGAATGGCCTAAGATCCTTCTTGCATGCCTGCTTACGA